>Ga0214472_10000271_pt1 | contig 67139 bp, 54 predicted proteins | sample RVTome_6_FD_207662 | JGI IMG/M metagenome (GOLD analysis project Ga0214472, IMG submission 207662) | Soil microbial communities from uranium-contaminated site in the Upper Colorado River Basin, Wyoming, United States - RVT140D175 | ecosystem: Environmental > Terrestrial > Soil > Contaminated >...
GGACCCGCGGGTTCGACGTCACCGCCGGACAGACCCTCACCGTCAACCTGGTCTGCGACCACGCCGGGACCAGCGGCTCATCGACCATCTCCGATTCGGCGCTGACGGCGATCTTCGTCGCCGACACCTGAGATAGCCTCGCCGCACTCGGCGGCTACCGCTACCCGCTGCCCGCCGCCGACAACCAACAAGCGGCGACCGGAGAGAGTCTCCTCTCGGGGGGTGACCATTGACTCTCGGTTGAGTTGCCGCGCGGCCGTCAGCTCCAGGGCTCTGCCTATGCCCGAGGAGGCGCTTAGCTGGGCGCTTCGACCGAACGCTTTCCACTCAGCGAGAGGGGTTCCACAGTGAGCGCGACCTATGCAGCCCGACTCGCAGTCGCCTCCACGCTGGTAGCGATGGCCGCTCTCCCGATGCATCCTGCTCAGGCCGCGACCAACCCTGAGATCGTTCGACTCGCCGGCCCCAACCGGTACGCCACCGCGGTCGAGGTTTCACAGCACCACCACCCCGGTGGTGCCGCCGCCGTGGTTGTGGCCTCCGGCGTCAACTTTCCCGACGCCGTCGCCGGGGCTGCGCTCGCCGGCGACCTTGGGGTGCCTCTCCTTCTCACACAGCCGGGCTCGCTGCCTGCGGTCACCCATGACGAGATTCTGCGCCTCGACCCCGACGCGATTCTCCTCCTCGGCGGACCCGCCGCGGTTTCCTCGACCGTCTTCGACGACCTCGCCACCATCGCCCCGACCACGCGCATCGCCGGCGCCAACCGGTACGAGACGGCCATCGAGATCAGCAAGCACGCCTTCGGCAACGGCGAGCCCCCCGTGGTTGTGATCGCCACCGGCGCCGACTTCCCCGATGCCCTGGCAGGAGCACCGCTGGCAACGGCGCTCGGTGGCCCCGTCCTCCTTACGAGGCCCGGCGACCTTCCGCAGTCCGTGCGCAGCGAGATCATCCGCCTCGACCCCGCCCAGATTCTCGTCCTCGGCGGGACCGCCGCGGTCTCCTCCGCGGTCTTCGACGAACTGACCGGCCTCGCCCCCGCAACCCGTATCGCCGGCGCCGACCGATACGCAACGGCGGTCGAGATCAGTCAGCACCTCTTCGCGGTAGCCGCAGCCGTGTACGTCGCAGTGGGGACGAACTTCCCCGACGCCCTCGCCGGAGCCGCCGCTGCTGCAGCAGCCGGCGCTCCCGTGCTCCTCACCCAGACAAACGACCTCCCCACGGCCGTTCGAGACGAGGTGGTCCGACTCTCCCCCGACACCGTCTTCGTGTTGGGGGGGCTGACCGTCATCGGCCTGGTTCCCGAGCACCGGCTCGCAAACCCCACGCTCCCCACACTCGGTGAGGTCTCGGTGGGCCTGGTCGAGTTCGTAGGAGGGCTGGACCGACCCCTCTTCGTGACATCACGCCCCGGCGATGCGCGGGTCTTCATCGTCGAGCAGGGGGGCGTCATCTGGTCGACGGATGCGAACGGGAACAACCTGACCGTGGTCCTAGACATCACCGACGAGGTCGTCTGTTGCGGCGAGCGGGGCCTCCTCGGCATCGCCTTCGACCCGGCCGACCCGAGCCGGCTGTTCGTCCACTACAGCGTTGAGCCCGACGGCAGCACCATGCTCGAGGAGTACTCGTACCCGATCGCGTCGGCCGCGGCCGACCCCAACCCGGTAGCGACGATCCTCACCCATCCCCAGTTCGCCAGCAACCACAACGGGGGGGTGGTCGCCTTCGGGCCCGATGGGTTCCTCTACCTCGCCCTCGGCGACGGCGGGGGCGCCGGCGACCCCGGGGACAACGGCCAGGATCCTTCGACGGGGTATGGCTCGATCCTCCGCATCGACGTGAGCGAATCCCCGTATGCCATCCCGCCGGGCAATCCGTTCGCCAACGGCGTCGGGGGAGCGCCCGAGGTATGGGTGTACGGCCTGCGCAATCCCTGGCGGATCTCCTTCGACGGCGACGACCTATACGTCGCCGACGTGGGACAGGGCGCCCGCGAGGAGGTAACACTCATCGATGTCGATTCGGGCGGCGTGAACCTGGGTTGGTCGGTCATGGAGGGCACCCTGTGTTTCGACGGCCCGGTCGCCCTTTGCGCCGACAACGACTTCGTCGATCCCATCCACGAGTACTTCAATGCGGGGAGCCGCTGCTCGATCACCGGCGGATATGTGTATCGCGGCAGCCAGTTCCCCGACCTGGTTGGGACGTACTTCTTCGGGGACTTCTGCTCCGGGGAGATCATGGCGCTGCATGCCTACCAGGGAGCACTCGTGGACTCCCGGGTGTTCCCGGTGTCGGCGCCGCAGCTGTCCTCGTTCGGCCTCGATGGGGCCGGGCGCCTCTACGCCACGTCGTTCTCCGACGGCACGGTGTACCTGGTCACGCAGACGGGATAGCCCCAGGGCGGCGGCTATGAAAGGTTGCCGGGACTGGCCGGCCTGCCAGGGGCATATCCGCGAAGTCTCAAGTACCCGGCCCAGGCGGCCGACCTGAAAGACAGAGATCCCGGCCCTTACCGGAATGCGGTCGTGGGCCAACGTTGAGGCCACACCGCCTTCGGAGTCCGCCAGTCGACGAGGTGCGGAATGCACGAATCCATTCGAGTCACCATGGCCGTCCTGCTGATCGGTGCGCTGGGTGTACCGTCGGCTGCGGCCGACGAGCCGATTCCAGAGCAGATCCCCTCGTTCAACGAGTCGCCGGGGTGCGGTGACCTCGACGGGATTCGTGGACCGCTCGCCTCAAAGGTCGGACTCCTCGAGATGAGCGAACCCATCTACGGGCCCTGGGCCGACTTTTACGGCCGGACCATCGCCAGCGTCCACTCCCAGCTGGTCCCGTTCCAGCTCCCCGGCCAGTCCAAGACCCTGTACGTTCACGAACGGGCGTATCCGGCTCTGCAGCAGGTCCTGGAGAACCTCGCCGCCGAGGCCGCGGAGGGGAACACCTACACGATCACATCGAGCTCGTGGTCGTGGAGCCGCTACACCATTCCCCCCACCCGCAGATTCTCGTTCCACACCGTCGGCGCAGCTATCGACGTGAATTCGCCCACCAACCCGTACCGCGCCGACAACGTCCTCATCACCAACATGCCGGCATGGTTCGTGGAGGCGTGGACCTCCGCAGGATGGTGCTGGGGCGGGCATTGGCAGACCATCAAGGACACGATGCACTACTCGTGGAAGGGTCCCATCCATACCCCTGGATATGTGATGCCGCCCCCGCAGCCACCGCTGGTCTCGGCGGCGAACTTCGGGAGCGAGGTCACCTTCGACGTTGGCCTCTCTGCCGCCAGTGGCCCTGATCAGCGCCACCTCGTGATCGACCTCGACCGCGACGGTGCCGTCGACGTCCTTCGGATCGAGCCAACTACTTCGGGCGCAGTCCAGATCGTCAACTCCGCCGCCCGCCGCAACTTCCTCTGGCCGGCCGTGTACTCCACGACGCCGACCGCGCCCACCGATCCCGGAGCTGACTTCGCTCTCGCCGATCTCAGCCGCGACGGCCGGCCCGATCTCGTCTACCTCCTTCCCACCCCTGGAGGAGTGCTCGATCTCGAGGTATTCACCCTGGTCCAAGGCGGTATGGTCGGACCCTCGACGATCTCCACCGCGGTGTCAACGGAGACCGGATCGACGCACTTGTTCGACGACTTGAACCGCGACGGGGACACCGACCTCTTCATCGTGAGGCCGGGGAATCCGGCCTCATTCGAGGTCTGGCTGGGCCCCGGGTTCACCGAGGCCTATCTGGACGTCGCCTTGGGCATCGGCTCGGCCGACCACCTCTTCGCCCTCGGTGACCGTGATGTCGACGGAATCCCCGATCTGTTCGCCCTGGCGACGGATGGCACGGTGGTGGTGCACACCGGCTCATCGAACTTCGTCACCTCGTCGTCGGTCTCCACCGGAATCGACTCGACCGGAGAGTCGCTGTTCGTGGAAGACCTCGACGGTGACGGCCACTCCGATGTCATGCTCGTCGACGCCAACGGCCAGATGCGGCTCCGACGCGGCGGGAATTCCACCCACAAGCCGGGCATATGGTTCGTCGACTCGACGCACTTCGTGTCCCGCCTCTCCGGGAACGACCGCTACCAGACGGCGGCAGCGGTGTCCATGGGACACCATCCCAACCCGGAGAACGTGGACACGGTCTTCATCGCCACCGGAGTTCACTTCCCCGATGCCCTGGCGGGTGCCGCCATCGCCGGCAGGCTCGACGCGCCGCTGCTGCTCGTGACGCCAGTCGCGGTGCCGACGGCGACCGCGACCGAGCTGGCCCGCCTCGACCCCGACACGATCGTGCTGCTCGGCGGCTCCGGAGCAGTCTCCTCCGCCGTGGAGAGCACCCTGGGCGCCTACGGGACCGTGGTGCGCCTCGCCGGCTCCGATCGCTACGCGACGGCCGTGGAGATCAGCAAGTACGGGTTCCCATCCGACGGCTCGGCCGACACGGTGGTGATTGCCACCGGCGATAGCTTCGCCGACGCCCTCACCGGGGGTCCTGCCGCCGTCGCGTTCAACGGGCCGGTGCTCCTCACCGACTCGGGGGCACTTCCCGCAGTCACCCGGCAGGAGATCATCCGGCTCGACCCGACGCGAATCGTCGTCCTCGGAGGTGCTTCGGCGGTGTCGTCGGCCGTGTTCGACGAACTCGGTCAATTGGCCGACGACGTCGAGCGGCTGGCGGGTTCCGATCGTTACGGGACCGCCATCAACATCAGCCGGTCGGCGTTCCCCGACGGCTCCGACCGGGTCTACATCTCGACGGGTTCCGACTTTCCCGATGCGCTGGCCGGTGCGGCCGCTGCCGCCGATCAGGGGGCCCCCATGCTCCTCGTACCCGGAACCTCGCTTCCCGGGTCGGTGGTGGCGGAGATCCTGCGACTCGGCGCGCGCGACGTGATCGTCCTGGGCGGCACGACGGTGGTGACGCTGTCAGTGCAAAGGGCCCTGGAGGTGGCCGGACTCTGATTCCCCCTCACCCGTCGCGGCGGCCGATCGACATGTACCGGATCCCGGCGGCGGCGAGCGTGGTGGGGTCGTACAGGTTGCGGAGATCGACGACCACCGGATTGGCGACGCGATCCTTGAGCTGATCGAAGTCGAGCGTTCCGAACTGCTTCCACTCGGTGGCAATCACGACACAGTCTGCGCCGGTCATGGCGTCGTAGGCGTCGGCTGCGAACTCCACCTGGGGTGGTACCACCGACTTAGCCCGCTCGAGGCCTTGGGGGTCGAATAGTCGCACCAGCGCCCCGGCCTCCACCAGCTCTCTCACGATCTCGACCGCGGGGCTCTCCCTGATGTCGTCGGTGTCGGCCTTGAAGGTGATGCCGAGCATGGCCACCCGCCGGCCGGCGAGGGGGGCGCCGACGGCCGCCTCGATCTTTCCGACCATCCGATGGATCCGCTCTTCGTTGACATCGAGAGCCGCCCCGACGATCCGCGAGCCGGTGCCGAACTGGCGGCTGGTATGGAGCAGAGCCTGTGTGTCCTTCGGCAAGCAGGCGCCGCCGAAGCCCGGTCCGGCGCGGAGGAACCCGGTGCCGATCCGGCTGTCGAGGCCGATGCCCCGGGCCACATCTTCGACAACGGCGCCCGACGCCTCACACAGGTCGGCGATCTCGTTGATGAACGAGAGCTTCGTGGCCAGGAATGCGTTCGAGGCGTACTTGACCAGCTCGGCGGTCTCGATCGTGGTGAACAGGAACGGCACATCGGCATGCAGCAGCGGCTGGTAGACCAGGCGCATCGCATCCGCGGCCTCGGGCGAGTCGACTCCGACCACGACCCGCTCGGGCGTCAGGAAGTCCTGCACCGCGGCGCCCTGACGGAGGAACTCCGGATTGGCGGCCAGGAAGACCCCAAGGCCGGGCCGTACCTCGGCGAGACGCTGAGCGACCTGCGCCGTGGTGCCAACGGGCACAGTCGACTTGACGACCACTGTCGAACCCTGGTTCAGACGGGGGGCGAGCTGCTCCACCGCAGCGAACACGTGCGTCAGATCGACGCTGCCGTCCTCGTACCGCGGGGTGCCGACCACGATGAAGGCCACTTCGGTCTCGGCGGGCACTTCGGCGTAGTCCGTCGTGAACCTCAGGCGGTCGGCGGCGACGGTCCGTTCGAGGATCTCGTCGAGACCGGGCTCGAACATCGGGACCGTTCCGGCCTGGAGCATGCCGATCTTCGACGGGTCGATGTCGACATTCGTCACGTGGTGTCCGAAGTCGGCGAGGCAGGCGGCGGTGACCAGGCCTGCATACCCGGCACCGGAAACTGTTATCCGCACGCGTCGCCTCCTGTGGCGGAAGTGGAAGCGTCGGGGACTCTAGTGCGACCTGGTGCCCCAAACCCTCCAGCGTGCGCGGCTGTTCTCGCGGTTGCCTCCAGGTCCGCCCACGTTGGACCGATACTCATGTGTAAGTCCGATAGGTGCCTAGGTTGGCAGCATCCTCGACGAGTCCGACGGTCAATAGGGAGCCCCGCCCGAGCATGACGCGAAACGCTCGCCGTTACAGAATCGCCGTTGTGCTGACGCTCGCCGCCCTCGTCGGAGGGGCCGTGCAGGCGCCGGCCGAAGCCGTACCCCCCTCGACCCCGATCGTCATCGACGGCGGCGGGTGGGGCCACGGCATCGGCATGCCGCAATGGGGCGCGCAGGGCATGGCCGAAGATGGCAAGAACTACGACGAGGTCCTGGCCTACTGGTACGACGGAACCGGCCTCCGGCAGGCCTCAGAGATCAGCCCGGCGGTGCCCACCACGGTGCGGGTCGGGATCAACTACGTGGATCTGGGCAGCGGCAACTGGCAGTTCCGGCCATTCCGCTGGCAGGACTTCCATGTCGAGCAGGACGACGGTTCGACCGGGGCGGTCACCATCTGCCTCCCCGGGGAGAGCGAGGGATCGTGCTCGGTCACCGTCGACCCCGGGGTCACCTGGCGCTACCAGTGGCTCGACGTCAACGGCTGCACCCTCTACCGCGACTACGGCGGAGCTAACCAGGTGAAGTACCAGCACGCCACCGCGTGCGACCTCCGGATGTACTGGACCGATCAACCTCACACCAGGATCGTGTTCCCGGGGGGTGACATCGGCCGCACCTTCGCCCGCGGGCACATCGCCTTCCTCGGCCCGGTGACCGTCAACAACACGACTGGATTCCACTTCAACGTCGTCCTTGGCCTCGACGAGTACATCCTGGGCCTGGCCGAGGTACCCCCGTCGTGGCATATGGAGGCTCTCAAGGCGCAAGTGGTGGCCGCCCGCACCTTCGGGGCATGGAAGGCTCGGGGTGGTGTTCGCCCCGACTGCTCGTGCCACCTCGTCTGGAGCACCTCCGACCAGGCCTATCGCGGCTGGCACAACCTCAACGAGGGCAACCCCGATCACGGGCAGCGTTGGGTCGATGCGGTGGCCGGGACGGCGGGGCAGGTGGTGGTCAATACCCCCGGCAGCACGGTGATCGCCGAGACCTACTACAGCTCCTCGACCGGAGGCGCCACTGAGAACGTGTGGGAGGTGTGGGGTCCCGACACACCGGAATATCGAGCAAAGTACGCCTACCTCGCCAGCCAGCCCGACCCGTGGAGCGCCCTGTATGCCACTGCGCCGACCGAGAGCACCACGATCCGGTGGCGGCACACCCGAACCGCCGGCCAGATCGTCGACGCACTCGCCAACGGCTCGTGCGCCAGCGGATCCGGCGTCCCCTTCCCTGGCCTCACCGAGCTGCTCGAGATCGAGATCGTCGCCACCAACGCGTCGGGGAGTCCAAAGACCATCCGGGTCACCGGCATCGCCAACGGAGCGGTGGCGACCAAGGACTTCCACGCTCTGGCTTCGTCCTGCGCGGATCGGATAGGAACGATCCGCAGCCGCCTCGGCATTACGGGCCACTTCATCTACTCGTTCTCCGGTTTCGCCACCAGCGAGCGGCTCGCCGGTTCTGATCGGTTCGCCACCGCGGTGGCGGCCTCCGAGGCGAGCTATCCCGACGGCGCCGGCGTGGTGTATCTCGCCGTGGGGCTCAACTACCCCGACGCGCTGGCGGGAGGCCCGGCGGCCGCCGCTGAGAACGCCCCGATCCTGCTGGTCGCGACCACCAGCCTCCCGGCGGTGACGAAGTCCGAGCTGCAGCGCCTCGGGCCCATCAAGGTGATCGTGCTCGGAGGGCCGGCGGCGATCGCCGCCGGGGTGGTGAGCGAGGTCAAGAGCGCGCTCCCCTCGGCCGAGGTGGTGCGCCGCGAAGGGGCCAACCGCTACACGACCGCGGTCGCGGTGTCCAAGGCCGTCTTCTCACCGGGCGTCGACACCGTCTACATCGCCTCGGGCGAGGGCTACCCGGACGCCCTGGTGGCCGCACCCGTCGCCGCGGTCAACGGAAGCCCGCTGCTGCTGACCCGGAGCACCTCCCTGCCCGCCGAGGTGGCCCAGGAACTCCAGCGGCTCTCACCGAACCGGATCGTGATCGTCGGCGGCACCGCCGCGATCTCGAGCAGCGTTGCCCAGAGCCTCGGCTCCTACGCGCCCACGGTCGACCGGATCGGCGGGTCGAACCGTTTCGCCGTCTCGGCCAACGTGTCGAAGGACGCCTTCCCCGCTGGTGCCGGCACCGTCTACATCGCGGTGGGCACCGACTTCCCCGATGCCCTCGCCGGAGGGCCCGCCTCCGCCGTCGCCCCCGGACCGCTGCTGCTCGTGAACACCTTCTCGATCCCGTCCGAGGTTCGCGCCGAACTCGAGCGCCTCAACCCCTCCCGAATCGTCATCCTGGGCGGACCGGCCGTGGTCTCCGAGGGGGTCGCCACCGAGCTGTCGGCATATATCGAGTGACCGGCACGCGGACCGCCAGGGCGGTCGTCGGCATGATGACGGTGGCGGCCTTGCTGGCGCCTCCTTCGGTCGGGGCGGGCGAGCCGCCCTCCGAGCCCGGAGGAACCGTCATCGAGATGGCCCCCGGAGTCGAGCAACGGCGCGATTCGCACCCTCGCCTCGACGGGCGGCTGGTCGCTCTGAGCCGGAACCCCGATCGCGGCATCCCCGGCCGGGCACCGTCGGCGTACGGGTTCGATCCCCGCACCGATCGAGTCGTCATCGAGGTGTATGCCCGCGATGGCAAGGGAGCCGCGGTCGAGGTCGCCCTCAACGCCAGGGGGGCCACCGCCGTGGTCCGCTTCGACGACGCCATCGTCGCCGAAGTGCCCGTCGGCGCGCTCCTCGGACTCGGAGAAGACCCTCGGATCGGATGGATCTCGGCGACGGCCGTTCCCCATGCCGAGGGAACCGGTGAGGGTGTTGGCGTCATCGCGGCCGCGGCCTGGCAGGACGCCGGATTCACCGGTGCCGGGATCAAGATCGCCGTGATCGACCTCGGCTTCGCCGGGTACGAAGCGCTCCTCGGCACCGAGTTGCCGGCCAGGGTGCACACGCTCGACGAATGCGACGCCATGGGAGCCCCCGAGGACCACGGCACCGCCGTGGCCGAGATCGTCCACGAGGTGGCCCCCCACGCCACCCTCTACCTCATGTGCATCCAGGACACCGCAGACCTGTTGGCGGCGGTGGACCATGCCATCGACCAGGGAGTCACCGTTATCAGTCACTCGGTGGGATGGTTCAACACCGGGCGTGGTGACGGCACCGGGCCTCTCATGGGGTCGATCCTCGAGACCGCCCGCGACAACGGCATCCTGTGGGTCAACTCGGCGGGCAACTATGCGGGGAAGCACTGGGGGGGCGTGTTCGAGGATCTAGATGCCAACGAATGGCACGAGTTCGCCGGTGGTGACGAGACCATCACCTTCACCCTCGTCGCCGGGCAGACCGTCATCGCCCACCTCAAATGGGATGACTGGCCCACCTCGTCGAACGACTACGACCTGTATCTGTTCCAGGAGATGCCTGGGTTGGTCGAGGTTGCCGCGGGAACCAACGAGCAGAGTGGAACCCAGCTCCCGACAGAGTCTCTCCAGTACACCCACCCCGGCCCGGGCGTGGGCACATTTCACCTCGCCATCAACCGGTTCTCCGCGCTCGGGGCCCCGCCGATGGACCTCTTCGTCTTTGGACCCGCCGAGCCGATCGAACACAACGTCGCCGCCCGCAGCCTCAACGACCTCGCCGGATCCACCATCGTCCTCGCCGCCGGTGCGTTCGATTGGAGCACCGGAGACATCGAGTCATTCTCCTCACGGGGGCCCAACATCGATGGCCTCACCAAGCCCGACCTCGCAGGCCCCGATGGGGTCTCCAACGAGACACTCGACCCCTTCTTCGGCACTTCGGCGGCGACGCCGCACACATCGGGAGCCGCCGCCCTCATCCAGGAGGCGGAGGGTCTGTGCTCACCCGTCGCGCTCCATTTGTTGATGCTCGGCCAGACGGAAGCGGAGGGAGACCCCGTGCCCAACAACGACTACGGCTACGGGCGGCTCCTCCTCGACTCACCGCCGACGCCGCCTGATCCGGTGATCCGCTACGCCGGCGCCAACCGCTACGCCACCGCGGCGCAGACCTCCCAGGCCGACTTCCCGTGCGGCGCCAGCACCGTGTTCATCGCCACGGGGGAGAACTTCCCCGACGCCCTCGCCGGAGCCGCCATCGTCGGGAACCTCAACGCCCCGATCCTTCTCGTGCAGGCCAACTCGGTGCCGACCGCGACCTCCGACGAATTGGCGCGTCTCGACCCGGACCAGATCGTGATCCTCGGCGGCACCGCGGTGGTCTCGGCGGCAGTGGCCACGGCGCTCGCGGGTCACGCACCCGTCACCCGTCTGGCCGGCTCGAATCGGTACGCCACCGCCGTCGAAGTCAGCAAGTTTGCGTTCCCGGAACCCGCGGCGGTCACCGACGTCTTCGTCGCCACCGGCACCGGCTTCGCCGACGCCCTCGCCGGCGGACCTGCCGCCGCCTACCTCGGCGGGCCGGTCCTGCTCGTGGAACCGAACGCCCTCCCCGCGGTGACCGCGAGCGAGATCCAACGGCTCGGACCGCAGCGGGTGTGGGTGCTCGGTGGGCCGGCGGCGGTGTCGAACGCCGTGGTCGCCCAGATCGAGGGGCTCGGCTTCACCACGACCCGCGTCTTCGGCGCCAATCGATACGCCACCGCCGTCGAGGTGTCCAAACTCGTGTTCCTGGCACCAACCGCCGAGACCGATGGCAGCATCGTCCATCGGGTCTACATCGCGGTTGGGACCAACTTCCCCGATGCACTTGCCGGTGGCGGGGTCGCCGGGCTCCGAGTTGCGCCGGTCTTGCTGGTCGCAGCCAATTCGATCGGGCAGGTCGTGACCGACGAGGTGGCCCGACTCGACCCGCGCCAGATCGTCATTCTCGGCGGAACTGCGGTCGTATCGACTGCGGTCGAGCAACAGCTCGAAGCCCTGATCTGACCTCGCCGGTCGCCGGCAGCCGGTAGCCGGTCGCCGGAACCGCCTACCGTCACGCCCGATGCGGGTCCTCATCGACATCTCCCATCCGGCCCACGTGCACTTCTACCGGCACCTCGTGAGTGAACTCGAACATCTCGGCCACTCGGTGGCGATCGTGGCTCGCGACAAGGAGGTGACGCTCGCACTCCTCGACGCCTTCGGGTTGGACCATGTCACCGTCGGAGCCAGCGGCGACAAGGGCCTCATCGGGCTCGGCTTCGAGCTGGTGGAACGGGTCACCGCACTGCGGCGAATCGGACGGGACTTCGGCGCCGACGTGATCCTGACCAGGAACCCCGCCGGCGTCCAGGCGGCCCGCCTCTTGAGGATCCCGGGGATTTTCGACACCGACGACGGCCGCGAAGTGGGGATCCACTGGAAGGCCGCCGCCCCCTTCGCCCACTACATCACGATGCCCGACTGCATCACCGACGACTACCGGGGAAAGCGGGTGCCCTATCCCAGTTACAAGTCGCTGGCGTTCCTCCACCCCGACCGGTTCACCCCAGACCGTTCGGTGCTCGAGGAGGCGGGCATCGCCCCTGGCGAACGCTATTTCATCGCCCGTTTCGTCGGATTCGGCGCGTCACATGACCGATCAGAGGCCGGCATGGACCTCGACGTGAAACACGAGGTGATCGCCCGGCTCTCGCGGCATGGCCGGGTCCTGATCAGCAGTGAGTCCGAGCTTCCGGAGTCGCTCGCGCCCCACCGGTTCTCTCTCCCACCGCATCGGCTCCACGACGCGCTCGCCTTCTCGTCACTCGTGGTCGGGGACAGTCAGAGCCTCGCCGAGGAGAGCGCCGTTCTCGGCGTCCCGGCGATCCGATACTCGAGCTTCTCCGGGCGGCTCGCCAGGCTGCGCGAACTGGAGGAGCGGTATGGGCTCATATTCGAGTACCGACTCGATGCTCCCGAGGCATTCCTCGACAAGGTGAGCGCGATCGCCCGGGACGGCGACCGGAGCCAGTGGCAACAGCGCCGCGAGCGACTCTTGTCCGAGAAGGTCGATCTGACCACCTGGTACCGGGATTTCGTGCTCGAGATGATGGAAGCGATCCCAGGTGAGTGACTTCACCCGTGAGCGCCGCTGTGTGGTGTGGAGCCGTCCGGGTGGACGGGGGCCTCGCGGTGTTCGGGTGCTGCACCGCGGGACCCCGACGGCGCAGAGTCAGCCCTCGGCGCCGAGGTACTGGTAGATCGTCCACGAGCCGACACCCGTCGGCATCGGCGCCCATTCCCCCTGTTCCAAGAGCCCCGCAGGCTCGGAGGTAACGGCCAGGTACGAGTCGAACCCTTCGGAGTGTGAACCCCTCAGAAACTCGTAGGCCGCTTCGGGATCGGCCGGATCGAACCGGAGGCCGTGGCATCCCGAGGCCAGTTGGACCTGGGGGTACCCGAACTGACTGGCGAACGCACACGGCCCATCAGACGCCTCTGCCAGCACCACTCCGACGTCGTGGCGCTCCTGCGCCGCCACGGTCTCACGATGATCCACCGCACGGACCTGATCGACGTGCCAGGTGATTACCACGGCGAGCAGCACGATCATGCCGGCCAGGGCGATGCGGTTGCCGTTCTTGATGATCGCCAGTAGGCCGATTCCGGTCGGGATGGCGGCGAGGGCGAACGCGGGAAACAGGAATCTCGGAGCCGTCGCCCCCACCCATACGAGGTAGGGCAGGGCGAGCAAGATGGCCCCTCCGGCACCCACCACGACCGCAGATCGACTGCGCGCCGATGAGCGTGCCGAGATGATCGCCACGACGCCCAGTCCGATCCCCACCAGCAGGGCCAGCAGGGCGCCCCGGGACACGGTCTGGGTGGGATCGGGCCCAACGAGCGCCCGGCCGTCGAGCATGCGCAGGTGCTCGAAGACTGTGAAGGTCGGCCCGGCATCGACAGGCCCGCGGGCGTATTCGAGCCGCTGGAACGGATCACCGAACCGGGCGAAGGCCTCCACGATCCACGGCAGCGTGCCAGCGAAGAATCCGGCCACGAGTGCGGCGGTGCGCCTGGCGAACTCGGTCCGGGCCTTCCACCAAACGACCCCGATCGCGACGACGAGCGTCATCGCGCCGTCGAGCGGTCGCAGCAGGGTGAGGGCGCCGATCATCGAGGCCGCCCCAACCACCAGCACGGTCGCCGGTTGCAGAGTGTGGCGCAGGACGAGGCCGATCGCCAGCACCGCCAGCAGCGCCCCGAACAGGTTGGGGGAGACGGCCGAGCCGTAGAACAGGCTCATCCAGGTGGCGGCGAACAGCCCGGCTGCCAGCGGGGCGGCCCAGCCGATGAGCGGGATCCAGGCTCCGAATGCGGTTGCCAGAAGCACGCTGGACACCACTACGAGCAGGAGGCGAGTGGCGGAGGTGTCGAGGCCGGCCGCAGCGGTGGGGGCGATGACCAGCGTCATCCCGCGGGCCCGGTGGGCAGCAAAGTCCGCCGCCGGGGCGTCCGGTGCCACCTGGGTGATGTAGACCGCCTCGTCCCACTCGGGCTCGCGGTCGATCCCCACGAGTGCCAGCTGAGCGAGCGCATAGACGAGCGCAACCGCGGCGACGGCTGCCGCGGGCCGGCGGATGTTCACGACTCCGACCTCCGGGGGCCGGTCACCGCGCATCGATCCACGAGAGAACGCAGAGCCTCGAGATCACCGATGGGGGACCCACCGCTGGCGAGATTGATGGGTTCTGCCGGAACAAGGACGAACAAGTCGACGCGCGCGAGCTCTCTTTCGTCGATGCTGAAGCGAATAACCTCACCCTCGGGGGAAGTCCCGAAGACGGTCATCTCGTGACCGATGTCGGCGAGTGCTTGGGCAAGGGCCAGGACGCCAGGGGCGGCACCGAGTATGGTCATGAGCACGGTGGTGCCTCTTTCGCCGACCCGCGACCAACCATGACCATAGCCACGGTCCTGTCCATGTTCCGAGCCGCGCACCAGTCCCGCGCCGCGAGCCCCGCAGTCTTCACGTCATGTGGGTTCAACGGGAAGGAGCGTGGCTACGCGAAACGAAGAACTCATCGGCAGATGCCGACGAGGTAGTTCGTCGTGACAGAGTCCTACCAACACTCTCCGATAGGCCCCACCAGCAGTGATGAGGAGAGGATTTTCGCGGACTCGAATCCCAACCTCCGTCGGATCCTTGTCAACAGTATACCGAAATCGGGTACGACCTGGTTGCGCATGATGATGGCAGCGCTGCCGAATTACGCCGAGTTCCCGATGAACGGGCTGACCGGGACGCGCGCAGCGGAGATTCTTCCGGTTGAACCTGGTCAAGTGTTTCACGGTCACATACGGTCATCTCCGGAACTCTTCGAACTCCTCCGGCGGAGAGAATTCGCAACAGTGTTTATCTACCGGGACCTGAGAGATATCGTCGTTTCGAATTACTTCCACCTCTCTGTTCTCAATCCCAATAGAGCTCCGCCCATGTTTTGGGAACATACGAAGGAAGAGCTGTTCGATGTCGATCTCATACCGGACTGGTGTTATTCAGCAAATCGATATTCCGACATTCGTAACTGGATCGCAAGTGAATTTCCCTGCGTCTCGTATGAATGCCTCAAGCAGGACACCGTTGGTGAACTCCTTGGCGTCCTTGCCGGGATGGGGCTACTCGCGACGAGCCAGTTTTGTGAAGCGGTCGTGAATCGTACATCGTTTAGAGCCATCTCAGGCCGAGAGGAAGGGGACGAGGATCCCGCTTCCCCGCTGCGCAAGGGCGTCATCGGGGACTGGCGCAACCACTTCTCCCCGCGAAACATCGCCCGCTTCAACGAGAAATACGGGGCCTTGCTTGAGGAATTCGGCTACACACTCGACGGCTAGTGGTCTGTCGGTGAAATGACTTGACGGTTCCCCGTCCGGCGCAGCACCAGATCACGACCGCGCCGCGCGATCTGGCGTCCCTCATCGGGATCCGACAGGAGCCTCCTCACCACGTCGGCGAGCTGGTCGGCGTCGCTCACCGTCGGAACGATGTCGCCGAGCAGGTCGTGCATTCCGCCGACCGGGTCGGACACGACCACGCCGCCGGCGGCGAGCACGTCGAACAGCCGGTTGGAGACGATCCCGTGTTCGACCATGTCGGGCCAGTGGTCGTTGGGGACCAACCCGCCGACGCGTATAGCTTGGCGAGCCGCTCGTTGGGGAAGTACTCGCCCCGGATGAGCCTGTCGGGCGCCTTTCCCTTCCAGCCCAGCCCGTACACCGCCAACGGCAAACCCGACTCGACCGCCCACTCCACGATCGGTCTCCTCTGAACTCGCGACTGTTCCAGCTCTCGAAGAAGTGACCCCGCTCGTCCTCGAATAGCACCGGTTCGAGCTGTGCGGGCCCTCGGAGGCGGTCAAGCGCGGCAAGCCCGACCACTCGCATGGCTGCTGGCGCCTCCCTGGTAATTCCTTGGCATCAGGGACAAGGACTAGTGTCGACACGCCCTACGCAGAGTAGCCGCTGCAGAAGAGTTCCATGCGCAAGGACTTTGATCGAGAGTCACGCTACCTCTTGGTCGCCAGAGCTATCCGGCTCCTCGTAGAGCCGCCGGGCCCCGTTCTGGATGTTGGGGCTACCGGAGGCCTGATGCAGACTCTCCTGCCGAACTATCGAGTAGTCACCGTCGATGTATCGGGTGACGGTGTCGACCTCAAAGCTTCGGCGCAACGACTTCCCCTTGCCGACTCCAGCTTCGCTGTTGTCATGGGCCTCGATCTCTTGGAACACGTCCCTTCGGAGCGTCGACCGCTCGTGCTGCAAGAGATGTCTCGAGTGGCGAACACAGGTGTGATTCTGGCAGGTCCGTTCGATGGGCCGGAGGTACGCCGCGCCGAAACCGACGCGATGCGCTATTACCAGCATCTCTCTGGGAAGCAGCATCGTTGGCTCGCCGAGCACCTCGACTATGGCCTTCCCAAACTCAATGAGACCATACGGAAGCTCGAGGATCTCGGCTGGATCACGCACACGGAGTCCAGCAATCCACTGCACCTCTGGACTGGGCTACAGCGACTGAACTTCCTCGTTGAGCAGTTCGGCATCCCTGACGTCGCCTCGGTCCACGAGGGCCTGGTCGACCTCTACCTCGATGGCGGTGACGCCGACCACCCGCCATATCGCACGATCGTGATCGCACAGCGCGACCCCGTGAGTCTGAGCCTCAGATCAGCTCGAGAGGACGGACTCTCAACCGAGCAGGCGATAAGCCTGATTGAGGATGCCACCGCGCGAGGGCTGGGCAGTGTCGTCCGCATGCGGGAGGACCAGGAGGGGCAATACCGCGACCGGCTCTCGAGCCTCGAGTCGAGCCTGCAGAAGACACGCCACCACAACGACCAGCTTCAGGAGAAGGTGTCGAGCCTTGAGTCAGATCTGAGCACTGCCGCACACCAAAGCAGCGACCTTTATCGGAGGACTAAGGAGTTGGAGTCGATCCTCCAAGCGGCCCGACAGCAGGGTGACACGCTGCAGGGGAAGCTGAACGCTTCAGAGCGGCTCGGGAGAGAGTTTGAAGAGGCAGCTGCAGCCAAGGAACGGAGGATCCAGCATTTAGAGAGTCGGATCCAGCGCGCCTCGACCCTGATCGAGGCCGATGTGACACGAATAGAGCGATCCGCGGCCTGGCGCATAGGCAGAGCTGTACTAGCGCCGGCTCGTTGGTTGCGTCGGACGCCACCCACCGGCCCAGAACGCATCCGAACACAGGTCCTGGCTCTCAGGGCCCAAGAGGTGTCCCCTGGGCCCGAACAGAGTCAGGCGGGTGGGATCGAGTCAGTGAAGCGCGACCTAGCTCATGTCTTGAGGTCACGACGCCTCAAGATTGGGAACGCCCTTGGGGCGATCGCAAGGTTCGGAAGGCGGAGCTCGCATCTTAGGCCTGACATCCAGCTTGCAGACCTCGCAAGAGCGCTCGACGACCCCTCCGACGTCTCGTCACTGACCCGCACGCTCGAGCTTGTTCTCACACACAGCAAGAGGCTCGAACGCTCACGGCGTTGGCGATTTGGACAAGCGATCGGATCGGCGATCCGAATGGGACAACGACGGGGCGACCCGGCGTTGCCGCGCCTCCAAAAGATGCTCTCACATCTATTGGAACAGGTCCGACATCAACAGCAGGTCCCCCATCAACAGACTGTGCACAACTGGGGGCTCTCCGCCAAGGCAGACGCGGGGGAGCGCCAGCGAGTCTACTCACAGTACTTAGCAGCGGTCGAACCACTGACGATCGAACGGCTATCGGCCCACCCTCCGGTGTCCACATATGCGCTCATCATGCCGCCGGACCCGACCATCGCACTGCACGTCGTACGGAGAGCACTCGACGCAACGATCGCATCACTTGAGCAAGCCGGCGTCGACTTCACAATCCTGAACAGTTTGGACACAGGTTCAGTTGAAACCTCGCCACCTGAATCTTGGAAAAACGCTGTCATCACGAGCGGCGCGAACTATGTACTTCTGCTCCGTCCTGGCGATCTGGTGGCGAGGCACATTGCTTCAGCACTCGCGTCCAAGGAGGCGGAACAGCCCGACGCCGTTGTCTTCGACCACGACTATCTCGACTTCGATGGTGCCCGAGTGGAGCCACGCTTCAAACCCGCCTTCTCGCCAGATTTCCTGCTCGAGGTCGATTACGTTGGCCGGGCGATGGCGATCACTCCGGACGTGTTGATTAGGCACCTTCCCGCCGCCAACCAGACAGAGCCGACACGTGATGTACTTCTGCGCATGCACGAGGAGTCGAAGCGAATATCGAAGATCGATGGCATCCTGCTTCACGTCATGCAGCGCCTCGACCCGACACCTTCCAGCAGCGTCGCCGTGACAGCCAACGCCTTGGAGCGACGTGGTGCTCGCGCTGCCGTTAACTCTTTGGGTGAGGGTGCACACGTTACCCACGAGACTCCGGTGGATGCCACAGTATCGATCATCATTCCCTTCAAGGACAGGGCCGACTTACTGCGAACCTGCGTGGAAAGCCTACTCAAGCTCTCCACATGGCCAGAGTATGAAATCCTCCTCGTCGACAACAAGAGCGAGGAGGCTGACACCATCGGACTTATCGACCGGCTAACTGAACACCCCCGCATTCGGGTCATCGAATTCCCGCGCGCCTTCAATTACCCGGCAGCCAACAACAACGCTGCGGCCGAGGCCGCAGGCGCCTACCTCCTCTTCCTCAACAACGACACTCAGGTCCTCACCGCTGATTGGATCGAGGAACTCGTGGGCTATGCGGCACAACCAGGAGTAGGAGCGGTGGGAGCGAAGCTCCTATACCCCAACGGTCGCATTCAGCACGCGGGCGTGGTCGTGGGCATGCCGGGCCTGGCAGGGCACCTCTTCGCCGGAGTCCACGAGGTCACCGTCGATCCCTACTACACAAGCTATGCGCGGAACACTTCGGCGGTGACATCGGCTTGTCTCGCAATATCTCGAGAAGCCTTCGAACGCGTCGGCGGCTTCGATGAGCAGTTCACCCTCGCAGGAGCCGATGTAGATCTCTGTCTGAGATTGCTGCGGGCCGGATACCGCAATGTGATCAATCCCGCGGCCCAGCTCATCCATGTGGAACGCGTGTCGCGTGCCCACATTCGTGTCAAACCCAGCGACCGAGCCCTCTCGCTGCAACGATACGAGCCGATGCTGTCCGAAGGGGACCCCTACTACAACAGCGAACTCTCGCTTGAGTCAAACCGCCGGTTGCCTAGTACCCGCTCAAGGGATTCTCGCCCAGCTGAGAGATCGACCCAACAGCGCACACCGTCGGCGGAGGCAGGCTTCGTCCAAAGATACGATGCCAGCAGCGAAGACCTACGACGCAACGCCGAGGTCATTGCCCGTTCCCAGGCTGAGCATCCAATTGCCCTAGAGAGAGTCACCTGGTTCGTACCCAGGTTCGATCACGTGCACAGGGGGGGAATAAACACGATCCTTCGCGTCGCCGACGCATTCAGTCGACACGCTGGCGCCAAGAACCAGATCGTCATCGATGGCGCCAACGAGAGCGAACTCCGCCACATCGAGGCTCAGCTCCAATCAAACTTCCCCGACCTCCAATTCCAGCTCCTCGGCCTTGCAGAGGGGAGCACACCGAGGGACCTCCCTTTCTCGGACGCTGCCTTCGCCACCCTCTGGACAACCGCCTACCACCTGTTGCGGTACAACCAAACGAAGAAGAAGCTCTACCTCGTGCAGGACTTCGAGCCCTTGTTCCGGTCCGCCGGCGCGGCATACGGCCTGGCGGAACAGACCTACCGCTTAGGGTTCGATGGGATTGCGAATACTCGCGGTGTCGCGGAGCGGTATCGGTCCTATGGCAACAGGACGCTGGCATTCACACCCGGGGTCGATCGAAGCATCTTCCATCCCGGCACCGATGGTCGCACCACCGATGCGATCCGCATCGTCTTCTATGGCAGGCCCAACAATGTCCGCAACGGATTCGAGCTAGGAGTGGAGGCGCTGGCGCGAATCAAGCGCCTCTTCGGAGATCGCGTCGAAATCCGGTCGGTGGGCGCCGACTTCGGCGCGGCCGAGTACGGGCTCGACGACGTCCTGATCAACCTAGGGGTACTGCCTGACCTCGAATCCGTAGCCCAGCTCTACCGAACCAGCGACATCGGCCTCGTCTTCATGTTCACAGCACACCCTTCGTACCAACCACTTGAGTACATGGCAAGCGGATGCGCAACGGTCACAAACCTCAACGAGGCCAACAGCTGGCTTCTCGAGAACGAGGTCAACGCTCTTTGCGTTCCACCCACGGTTAGCGCTGTAGTTGAAGCTCTCTCCCGTCTCATCACCGACGAAGAGGCACGAAAGCAGATTGTCGCCGCGGGGCTCAAGACCGTGGAGAGTCTGGAATGGGAGCCTCAACTGAGAAACATCGTTGAGTGGACCCGGACGGGCGAGGAGGTGCTGTGACTGGCGAGTGCACCATCGTGATTCCTGTGTTCAACGCTCTGCACGTCGTCAGGCCGTGTGTCGCCAGCGTTCTCCGGTGGACCGCGCTCGACGACAACCGAGTTCTCATCGTCAACGACGGCTCGGACACCTACACCTCCGAGGTGCTCAGGAGTCTGGCGGAGGTTCATCTCTCGGTGAACGTCCTTGAGAATCCGCGCAACCTTGGCTTCGTCAGATCCTGTAACCGGGCGTTCTCCGTCTGCGATACCGAGTTCGTGCTGCTCCTCAACAGCGATACATGCGTCACACCCCGCTGGTTGGACAAAATGGTCGCCTGCATGAGCGGTGACAGGTCCATTGCAGCCGCCTCGCCGATCAGCAATACGGCTCCGCATCTATCAATCCCCATGCTGCCGGGCTGGGACTATCTCGGCATGAACGAAGCCATAGAGAGCATTTCCGAAAGGCGCTACCCAGATGTCACGACTCCAGAGGGGTACTGCCTCATACTCCGCTCGTCGATACTCGACGAGATTGGAACCTTCGACCCTGTGTTCGACTACGGATACGGTGAAGAGTCTGACCTTTCGATGAGAGCCAACTATTTCGGCTACCGGACTGTCTGCGTGGATGACACATACATCTACCACCGGGGGAGGGCAACATTCGGTCCCGAACGCCGCAAAGCCCTCTATGAGCAGGGCCGGCAGATCTTCAACGACCGATGGGGAGTCCTCTATGAGGCTCAGTTCTCCGAGCACATGAAGCCGGATCCCCTCGGCGACCTTCGTGACGCTCTCGCTTCCCTGGCTGGAACCCTCGAAAGCGCCTTCAGGAGATGAACTCTGATCACCTACGAGGCGACACCCCGGCTGCAGTGCACGAGCCTCTACGCATCTTCATCCTCCTGCCGACACTCAACCCTTATGGCGGCGTCGTGTCCGTCGTCAACCTAACCAACAGTCTCATTACCAAGGGACACACGGTCGCGCTCGCTTCCCTCAGCCAACACACCCATCAGATGGTCTTCCCATACTCAGAGCCGATCTTCGTCACCGATCGCACTGACCTCTTGAAGATCGTTGGCCCTCCCGACTTTGCGGTAGCCACGTCTTGGCACACGGTGGGTCCAATCCTATTTCTAGCGGACATGACCGGAGCAGTCCCCGCTTACTTCGTTCAGGATTTCGAGCCCGATCTCGAGGCTGACGCGAGAAAGCGCTCGCTCGCTCTCGGAACCTACGACTTGATTCCGAACCGCATCGTCAAGACCTCGCACCTACAACGCCGACTTATGGAGGAGGGGGGATGGAGTTCGAAGCGCATCGCTCCTGGACTGGACCTAGATCTCTTCTATCCCCGCCAACCACTCGAAGAGAGGCCACCGGACGCGGTACTCGCAATGGCACGTCCGGACGCTCCCACGGATCATCGCGGGTTCGCGGTCCTGCGCCAAGTGCTCAGTGAGCTGCATCACCTGCGTCCCTCGGTGCAACTCAGAGTATTCGGTCCAGCGGAAAGCTCGGCCTTCGACGCGCCCGTCGAAGCCTTCGGACTGCTGCCCCAAACGGAGCTCCCCATCCTCTACTCGGAGGCAACGGTCTTCGTCGACACCTCTCTCATTCATGGGTTCGGACGAGCCGGAGTGGAGGCCATGGCATGTGGCACTCCGTGTGTCCTGGCTGACAGTGGAGGCCCCTCGGAGTACGCGCGACATATGGAGAATGCCTTAGTCGTTCCGTCGGGTGACTCGAGCGCGACGGTGGAGGCGATCACAACCATCATGGACAATCCGTCGTTGGCGAACTCTCTCGCTCGGGAGGGCCTCTCAACGGTGCGAGAGTTCTCGGATCAAGTCGCTGCCGATCAGTTCGAGCAAGCGTTACGGGATTTCCGTGGCGATGAGTCGACCGCACCCTCCGGAGACATCCCGCTCGGGGAGAGTCTCCCGGCGGGCATGTCGGAACTCCCGGGCGGGCCTGCTGCCGACCGGGGGATGAGATGAGACGGCAACGGCAAACGACTCCTGTCTACTGTCGATAGGGAGCATCAAAACGGCGACCAGACGCCAATGACCGGGAGTTGCCCGGCTACATTGCCAGAGGTGCTGGCAGCGCGTGCGGGAACGGTTGGGCAGGCCCTGAGGGGTAGTCCATGGTGGGCATTGAGTCTGGTCTCATTTGGATTCTTGCTGCTCCAGATCCTCCTGACCGACCATCACCGGCTCCTCGAGTATGACGAGGCGCAGTATCTCTCACAGGTGCTTCCAGATGCGATCGCCACGGGGCTGGGTCCACATCGTTCGCGCGGCATCATCTATCTGATCGCTCCAGCGGCGATGTCCGGCGCCGACCTCTCGCTCGTTCGCGTGTACCTGAGCGTTGTGTCCGCGGGTGGGCTCGCCCTCGCGTTCGGGACCTGGATCCCTCTCATCGGCCAGCGAGCGGCCGTTGCCGCAGGCATCCTCGGGACCTCCTGGATCAGCCTCTTCTACGGATCTGAGATCCAGCCGAATTTCTTCGTCGCCCTTGCCGGAGTGGCGATCGCGGGCCTGATCGCCGGACCGGGGCCCGCGCATCGGTTCGTGTCCTGGCCGCTGCTGCTCTGGTCCGCCGCGGCTGCCGCGCTCCGTCCCACCGACGCCGGAGTCGTCCTGGCGTCGATGTTGGGTTTCACCCTGATCCGGCGTAAGGCAGCCGCTGCGCGGACGTTCATCACGGCGATGGTGGGAGCCTTGATCGGAATGCTCCCGTGGCTTGTCGAGTCATACGCTCGGTTTGGGGGACCGGTCCAACGTCTTGCTGCCGCTCGTGCGCCTGTTGGCCAGGGAGTCACATTTCGTCTGCTCGAGCACCTGGCGATTCTGGACGGGCCCCTGATTGGCCCGGATCGCTCTGGAGGTACGTCGCTGCTGGCCCTGGGGTGGTGGCTGGCGCTCGGCCTTCTCGGGGTCGTCGGTGTCAGGAAGGCAGCGAAGACAGCCGGTGTCATGGTGTCTTTCGTGGGTGCCACCGCCACAGCCGTGTTCTACTTCACCCAGGTCGGAGCCACGGCCCCGCGATTCCTCCTGCCGGCGTATGCCCTCATCGCGATCCCTGCATCGGTAGGGCTTGCGGAGGTTTGGCGGCGTGCGGAACACCCCGCATGGAGGTCGTTGGTCCTCATGGGGCTGGCCCCGTTGGTGCTGTGGAATCTCGCGATGGTTGGCCAGATCGATGACGAACAGATACGCGCGCGGCAGGCTTCCGAGATTGTCGGGAGCGCAATCTCGTCAGAAGCAAAGGGCGCGCCATGCGTGTTCTTCAGCCAATATGCTTACCCCCAGATTCAGGTCGAGTCCGGATGCGAGGGCTACGCGATCTCTCTCGATCAACTCAACTCTGGGCATCCACCCGAACGTTTGGTCGAACGCTCCAGGTCGGGGCGTTTGGTATACGTCGTGATGGTGTCGCCCACCGAGGCGGGGTCCTTCGTCGACGGCATGTCGTGCAACCCCGTTGAAGGGAGTCCGTGGACGATGTGTCGGGTTGGATCTCAGTTGCCGGAACCTTGAGTTTCGGTGGCAACCTTGGAATGGTCCGAGTGCGTGCCAGCCCGATACGGTGAGACAGACGAGTTCACCCCGCTTGGGTCACACTCCTCTCGGCTACGGCGTGACCACGTATTCGGCCAGTTGCGACTGCACGCCGACCGACACCACTGCTGAGCCGCCGAGGATGATGATGTTGGCCGGGTCGAGCCGCTCCAGTTCGGCGGCGGCCTCGGCCGGGATGCTGTCGGGGAGCACCAGCAGCATCGGTCCGGGGAAAACGAGCGCAGCCGGGCCCCCGGCGAGGGCATCAGGGAAGTTGTCTCCCACCGCGATCATCACGTTGCCCACTGGGCTTGTGAAGTAGCGCTCCGACAGCTCGGCGGGCAGGGCGTAGCGGTTGGGAGCGGTGATCCGGGTGGTGTTGGGCACGATCGCCTTCAACTCGGCCTCCACCGCGGCCGACACCGCCGCGGTCCCGCCGAGGATCAACACCTTGTCGGGGTCGAGGCGGGCCAGCTCGGCGGCGATGACAGGCGGCACCGAGGTGGGGTTGACGAGCAGCAGGCCGAATCCCTTCACCACCGCTGTGGACGCCGCACTGAGGGCGTCGGGGAAGTTCTGGCCAGTGACGATGAACACCGTTTCGATGGGATTGCCCACCGGGTCGGGGAAGGCTGCCTCGGAGATGAGCCGGGCGGTGTCGTACCGGTTGGTGCCCCCGATGCGCTGCACGTTCACACCGGAGACGGCCGCTTCGACCGCGGTCTTGACGTCGTTACTGATGGCGGCGGTACCACCGAGGATCACCACGGTGGCGGGGCTGAGCCGGATCAGCTCGTCACGAGTCTGGGTAGGGAGCGTGGTGGCCGTCACCAGCAGGATGGGTGCGTTGTCGGAGGCGGCGAGAGGCCCCGCTGCGATGGCGTCTGGGTAGTTGGTTCCGACCGCCAGGTAGACGGTGTCCGCACCCCCCGGATGGGTCTCCTGCGAGACGGCCACCGCGGTGGCGTAGCGGTTGGAGCCCCAGAAGCGGTCCGGAAGGTTGTCGATCCGCCACTGCACCCAGGCGTCCATCGACCCGAAGAGCCACTCGCCCTGTCCCGCTGGTCCCCAGTTGTCGAGGTTGTTCTTCACCTCAGGTCGGACCGAACCGTCCTCAGGGTGGATGCGGAAGTCGTAGCACTTCTTCTTGCAGTCTCCTGAGAGCCGGTTGAAGTAGATGAGACCGACCACCTGGTCCTCGTTGGGGATCTTCGTCATCATCTCGATCAGCCATGCGCTGCTCCCGGCCTCGTCCACGACGGTCGCGGTCTGGGCGATGAGGATCGGTTTGTACGGACCGATCTGGGCCTGCAACTGCTGGATGTGAATGGTGAAGACGTTGTCGTAGTCGCGCCAATCGCTCCCACCTCGATTGATTTTGGAGAACCCGATGAGGTCCACCTTGTCGTCCCCCGGGTACCAGGGGGCGTAGTCGTTCGGGTACCCGCTGTTGAGCCCATTCACCCAGAAGAGGAAGCGGATCTGGTCCGGGCCGATGTTGGATGTGTGGTCGAGGAAGGCATCCCGGATCTTGTTATAACCGGCGATGTAGTTCGCGGGCCCGTCACTCCACGGATGGGTCGAGACGTTCGACTCCGGCAACGGGGCGATCAGCACCTTGTGGGCCGCGTTCTCGTCGAGCCACGCCACGGTCTGATTCACGAGAGTGTCCAACTCGTCGTCGAGAGATCCATTCAACAGCTGTGAGAGTGGGATCTCGTCTTGGATGGTGCTCGGGGTGATCTCGATCACGGGGATCATCCCGCCCCGATCGTCGTAAATGTCGCCGAGCATGCCGGGGATCCAGTTGCCGCTCATGTCCATGTCGAGCGTCCAGAAGAGCTGGAAGAGCTCGGGCCACTCGCCCGTCTCGCCATGCCAGTCGTCGGTGTCGGCACGCCAGGTCGGCGTCTGACTGATCCCGAACAGATCCGGGCTGTCGGGCTTGGGATCGGCCTCGGCTGGTGGCGCGGGCAGAAGCCCCGTGAGCATCACCGCGGCAAGAGCGACGATCGCCGGGGCCATGAGACGTCGGCCAGTCACCATATGCGGTCCCCTCGTCGAGTGGTCGGTCATCGCGATGCGCTCTACTCAAGACATCGGCCGGTTGTGGGCAAAAACTTAGAAGGCGGCGACGCTAATGCCGGGACTGGGCGAAACCGCCCGCGGCTACCATCCGGTTTTGATCATGGTCGGTTCTTCTCCCCCCGTCGGCGCGCCCACTGCGGCATCCCCCGGGTATCTCCGAGAGCTGTGGCGGCGACGCGAGTTCGCCTGGTACATGGCGAGCGGGAACCTCAAGGCTCGCAATGCGTCGACGGCGCTCGGGCTGGTGTGGTGGGTCCTCAACCCGCTCCTGCTCGGACTCGTCTACTTCCTCGTCTTTGGGGTGATCTTCGGGGGGAGGCGAGGGGACGACTTCCTCGAGTACCTGCTGTCGGGGATGTTCGTGTTCCACTTCACTCAGCTCTCGATGCTCGGGGGCGCTAACAGCATCCTCAGCAACGCGAAGCTCCTGGTGAACCTCGACATGCCGAGGCTCATCCTGCCGATCGCCAACCTCATCGAGGCCGCCATAGGTTTCCTTGCCTCGATCGGCGTCTTCTTTCTCATCGTCATGCCGGCGTCGGGTGTCTACCCCGATGTGAACCTCGCGTTCTTCCTGATCCCGTTCACCCTCCAACTCTTCTTCAACCTGGGGTTGGGCGCGATGGCCGCTCGCCTCACCGTGCCATTTCGCGACCTCAACAACCTCATCCCCTACCTGAGCCGGATCTGGCTGTACCTGTCGCCGATCATCTGGCCGCTCTCGTTCGCCTCCAATGCCGGTGACGTGCTCACCTGGATCATCGAGATCAACCCGATGTGGAGTCTGCTCGGTCTCTACCGCACCGCCCTGCTGGGCTGGCCATTCGAGTGGGCGGACCTGTGGGCAACGGCGGCATGGACGCTCGGGGTGCTCGTGATCGGTGTGTGGTCGTTCGTCCGGTACGAGGGCAAGATGGCGAGGCATCTGTGATGGTCCCGGCGATATCGGTCGAGGGGGTGTCGGTCCGCTTCCGCCCCTACGTCGATCGCAAGCCGACTCTGCGCAAGTCTGTCAACCGGCTGCGTTCGCGGGAGGCGACGATAGTGACCGCGGTCGACGACGTGACGTTCCAGGTCGAGAAGGGGGAGGCTTTCGGGATCGTCGGCAGCAACGGCGCCGGCAAGAGCACCCTGATGCGGTGCATGGCCCGGACGCTTCAGCCCGACGAAGGACGGGTGGTGGTGGACGGCAGGCTCTCGACGTTGTTGCAGTTGGGTGTGGGCTTCATTCCCGAGTTGTCCGGGCGCCGCAACATCTACCTCGGGTGCCTCGCCCACGGGCTCCGGCGCCGTCAGATCGACGAGCGCTTCGACCAGATCGTGGACTACGCCGGGTTGTGGGACGCCATTGACCGCCCGATCAAGACCTACTCGTCGGGGATGTTTTCCCGCCTCGGTTTCTCGGTGAGCCTTGCGCTGGAGCCGGACATCCTGCTGCTCGACGAAGTGTTCGCCGTCGGCGACGAGTCTTTCCGTGAGAAGAGCCGGGACTCGATGATGGAGCTGCTGGACCGGTCCGGAACGATCGTGTTCGTGAGCCACTCACTCAGCGTTGTCGAGGAGTTCTGCCATCGAACGCTGTGGCTCAAAGCCGGGAGGGTGCAGTCGATCGGCCCGTCGGGTGCGGTGATCGAGCAATACCGAGCTCATGTCGCCTCGGGCCGCTCCTGAACAGGGCTCACGGGGGAGAACACCCACCTGCGCATGAGCTCGTAGCGCAGGAGCACGAGCGCTCCCGAGGACCCGATGAGAATGAGGTTCTCCTGGAGCCGCGTTGGGTCGTCCACGATCTCGAAGAGGATGGCCAGGGCACCCGAAGACACGGCCAGCGTCATGAGGAAGATCGTGGCGTACAGCAGCAGTTGGCGGGCCCCGCGCTCCGAGCCGGCGAACTGGAAGGTGAAGCGGCGGTTCGCCCAGAAGCTGAACAGGATCGATGCGGTGACGGCGAGTGTGTTGGCCCCGTACGGGTGGAGGATGGCGCGCATCGCGTTGTACACGAGGAAGTAGAAGACTGTGTTCGTCGCCCCGACGGCGATGAAGAGCGAGAGCCGCCTACGGGGAGTGTGCATCTGCCTGGTGGGGGGGTCCTCGGCCATCGCAATGACTTCGTAGGGTACGCTCGCTAGCGCCGTCGTCCAGCGGAGCCGACGGAGCCTAACCCCACGGGACTAGGGCGCCAACGTCCGATGACGAGGAGAGGCGTGTGACAGAGTCGTCCACAGGACCCGCCCCGCGCCTTCGCTGCTTCGAACCCCTCGCCCTCGCGATCGCCGGCGCGATCCTGGTGGGGTCGGTGATCCTTGTGCTCGGGATGATCGAGGAGCCCTACCACATCGACGAGCTGCGGCAGGTGAGAGCGTACCCCCGCCCGGTGGCGCAGGTCATCGACCTCTCGTTCGGCCAGGAGCAGCCTCCCCTCGACTCGCTCATCGGCAAGGCCGTCTACGAGATCGTCGGGCAGGGCCACATTCGCCAGCGTCTCCATCCGACGATCCTCGGGATGGTCTCGTTGGGCCTCTTCGCCTGGCTGCTGTGGCGGGCGGGGCTCAGGTGGGCGGTCCCGGTGGCGGTGCTCGTATATTCGATCGTGCCGATCGTGGTGAGCATGACCGCCTACGCCCGGCAGTACTCGCTCCCCGTCTTCCTGTGGCTCGTGTTCCTCAACGGTGCGGAGCTGTGGCTGCGCCGTCGATCCTGGCTCGGGTTCGGCGCGGCCATGGGCGCTGCCGTGCTGCTGCCGCTCTCACGTTCGATCGACCCGGTGATCTTCCTGGTCGCGGCCGCCGCGGCGCTCGTCGGATGGCGTGTGACCGGCCGCCTCGGGAGTGTCGCGGGCTCGCCGCTCCCGCTCATCGGAGTCACTCTGGCCTCGGTCGCCGTCGTCGGAATCCCGGTGGTGCTCCGGATCCGTTCCGAGGCGGCCGAGTTCATTGCACCCGCTGCCGGTCTCGGGGAGCGGATGACGCGACTCGTCACCGACCTCCCTGCCGCGCTCGCCGAGTCCTCCACGGCCTGGCCGGTGGCGACGGCGGTCGTCGTCCTCGCGATCGCAAGCCCGCGGGTCCGGCGGTTCGCAGCCGAGGCCTGGTGGTTCTGGCCGCTCGTGTTGGTCCCCGTCGGTTTCGCTAGCGCTTTCTTCCTCCTGGCAAACACGGGCCAGCCCTTCTTCCACCGCTACACCTATTCGTGGTGGATTCCGTTCGCGATCCTGTCGGGTCTCATCATCGAGGAGGCGGTCGACACGGCCAGTGAGGGGACTGCCGGCCTGCGGTACCTAGTCGGCGCCGCCGCCGTCGGCCTGACCGCCTTGTTCCTCGCCGGGGCTCTCGCCAGGGATCTGACGTCGGACGACTGGACCGATTACGAGCCCCTCGGCGCGCTCATCACTTCTGAGCTCGAGCGCGACGTGGCGGTTTACTTCGACAACCTGCGACCCCTCGGCCTGTACCGGCCCGGGTACGCCGGGTACGGTCGGTTCACGAAGCATCAGGTCCCGCTGACCCTTTCGGTGATCCGCGACCCCTTCACCGTCGACGCTGATGCTCCGTTCGTCGTCGCGCTCAACGGCCCGGCGCTGGATGTTCCCGGGTGGGAGCCCGTGTACGCGTCCCCCAATATGTACCTGTATCTCCCAGACACCATCCCGAGCGGCCATCTGGCGGCCGCGGCGACGCTGCTCGAGTTCGGGCGTGCGCTCGATGCCGACACCGGTGGGACCCTGCGGTTGGCCGGCGCCTCGCTGCTACTGGCCGCGGGCCAACCAGAGACAGCCTGCGACGAGGTGGAGCTCCTCCTCAGCGAGGATCTCTCCCTCACCGAGACCGTAGACCGGGTGATCGCAGGACACCCGCTCGCCGACGCGGTCGAGGTCTGCGGGGCCGGGTGAGGAGCGGGTCTCCTGAGACCCAAGTCGGCGCTCTCGTGCAGGCGCCTAACGTATCCGCCCATGGAGCCGTCTGGTTGGGTGCAGGAAACCGTCGACGAGCGCGACTCCGAGCTCTGGGCGAGCGTCGATACATCCCTCCTCGCCCCTTCCGAGGATCCCGTCTCGGGAACCGAGGCCATCGTGGACGGGTCGCGTCACGATTGGCGAGCCACCGTTGCTGATTGTCTCGGCGAGTACGACCGTGTGACCGTATTCCTCGCCTCCGAGCCGGATTCCGTTGATGTCGTCGATCTGGTCGCGATGGGCTTCACCATCTGCGATCCCGGGACAGCCGTCGCGCGTGCGGTGCTCGACCGGTCCGATCGTGTCCCTGCCCCCGAGGAGTGGGAGTACGGCCTGGTGGGGCCGCTGGCCCACACGGCTCTTGGGAACATGCCCGGCGCGTTCGCGGTGGATGCCCGGCACCTCGGCGGCGCCTTCGGGTACCCGATGTTGATCGGAGACACCACACCCTGGTCGGCATGGGCGATCGGCCGAATGCAAGCCTGGGCGGTCGAGCCGCCGTCGCTCCGGATTCTGGATGCCGTGGCGGGATCGACGGTCCGAACGATCCCGCCGCGCGTCGCGGTCGATGTCGTCGGTGTGATGCCCTCGGTCGTGGACCGGGTCGAAGCGCGCCCGGTCGTGGGTGTCGTCGATCCGGCGATGCCCGTTGGCGCCGCGTCGGAGTTGGCGGCGCTCGTCGGGGTGGCCGGAGGGTACGAACAGCGTGTCGTGCGCCCTCCCGGCTCTCGTAGGCACGATCGCCACCGGCCGGGTCGTGTGTTGCGTGATGCGACCTCCGGCGCGGAGGCGGTGTTGGTCGCCTCCGACGGGTTCCTCAGCCAGGCCGATCGTGCATCCGTCGTCGTGGCGGCGGGCGCCAGTGGCGTACCGGTGATCGCGGACCACGTCGATCTGATGGCCGATTACTTGGGACCCCACACCCTCGACCTGGTGGCCGCCACATCGCATCAGATCGCGCAGGGAGGGCCGTTCCTGAGGGATGCGATCGGGGTGCGGCTGCACCGGGAGGTGTGCCGCGAGCACTCCGATGGTGTCGTCCGGGGTCTCATCACCGGAAACTCCTTCAGGCTCCCGACTGTCTCGGTAGTCGTGGTGGTCGACGATCCGGCTGCGGTCGACGACCTGGTGCGGTCGGTCCAGGATCAGAGTGTCGAGGCGGAGGCTGTCGTCGTGATCCGCGGCGGGGACATGGGTCGAGACGCACGAATGGATGGCAGGATCGTTCTCGGCAGCCCGCGTCAGACGACCTTGGGTTCTGCGCTCGACGCCGGAATTCAGGCCGCATCCGGGGACGTCGTCGTGGTGTGGCAGGCTCCAGATCTCCACGCCGCGACCAATGTCGAGGATCTGCTCTGGGGTCTGCGCATCACCGGCGCCGACGCGGTTGGCACGGGCGACGAGTTCCTGTACGTCGACGGACTCGACGTCACCGCACAGCGATCGCCCGAGTGTCGGTGGTCCACCGACTCGGATCCGGGCCGAAGCGTGGCAATTCACCGTTCGATCCTGAGGCAGGTGGGTGGGATGCCGGCGACCCTCGTCGACCCCGGGGTCGGGCTCGTGCGCCGGATCAGGAGAACCGGTGGCCGGGCGGCCCGCCTGCATGGGTACGGTCACGTCGTACGGTACGCCGGCGTCGCTGCGGCGGGAGCGATGCTCACCGACGCCGTACGGCAGTGGGAAGGCGTCGCCACAGCGGAGGCGGGGCTGGGTGGGGGACCGATCACCGGTACGAGGAGGTACATGTGATGAAGGTCGTCAAGGTGGCCATGGCGGGTGGGCTCGTCGCGCTCGGCGGCGGTATCCTCATCACCGGATTCGGTGCAGTCGACGAGTCGCTGCGCTGGATCGGGGTGGGGCTCACGGTCGCATTGATGGGACTCGCTTCACTGTGGGCGGGGACCGTGCTGATCCAGCGGCGCCAACTCCAGCGACTCGACCAACTCCGCAAGGTGCTGGGGAGTGGATCACCGGACTTCAACACCGCGATCCGCAACGAAGTCGACGAGGTGGTGCGGGTCGTCGATGCCCGGATCCTCGGCTTGTTCGAGGTGCTCGGCCGGGAGCGGTCCGGGCCGGACGACGCCCGGATGAAGTAGGAAACAGCGCGATGGAGGTCGATCCGTGATGCGGTCGGTTCGATCACAACGAAGGGTCCTCGACCTCGTCGATGCCAGGGCGGCCGCCGCATTCGGAGGGCTGGAGTATGCCAATCAGGCGGTCGACACAGCCGGTGAACCGACCTCCGTATCCCTGGTGATCGGGAGCGTTTCCTCTTTCGACAGCGAGACCCAACATGCCGTCGTCCCCCTCGATCGGACCGCCCTCGACCGGCGCGGCGTCGTGGTCTGGCCCAGGCCGGAAGCGGCCCCCGACCGTGCCGTGCCCTTGTCAGAGGTCCTACCGACCCGGGGCCGCCTCCGTTCGTGGCCGACCACCGAGACGGGGCTGGAGGCCTGGCGCCGTATTCTCGGTGCATTCGCTCGAGTCCGGCAGGTGGACCTCGACGGTTCCGGCGAGCTGGACGAGATATCTTCGGCGCAGGTGGTCCTGCACCTCGTCGCCTCTGGAGTTCTCGTCCGGGGCGTCGACCGTGCCCATCCCGCGCTGCAGTTCCTCGATCCGGGGCTCGTCGCCGAAATCGTCGATCCGGGTGGGCCCGCCACCGACGATCCGCTCGAGTGGGCTGCCGCCGTGACCCGACAGATGCGACGCGCCTGGCTCGGTCACGATCTCGAGCTCACATGGTCTCCGGATGAGGGCCGGGTCGGGACCGAACCCCGGCGCACTCCCACCGTCTCGGTAATCCTGGTCTCCCGGCGCCCCGAACTGATCGATGCAGCTCTCCGGCGCGTCGCGGCACAGGTCGGTATCGACGCCGAGGTGGTCGTCGGTCTCCATCACCAGTCAGCGGGAGCAGTCGATGCCGCCGCTTCATCACTCTCGTCGCTCGGGCTCACCGGGCAGGTGCTCAGAATCGTCCCGGCCGTCCCGTTCGGGGCCGCGCTCAATCTCACGGTCCAACGCTCGTCGGGACAGGTGATCACCAAGTGGGACGACGACGATCTGTACGGGCCGCACCATCTCGAGGATCTCGTAGTCGCCATGCGGCGTTCGGGGGCCGACATGGTCGGCAAAGCTGCAGAATTCATCCACTTCGCCGACTCGGGGGAGACGGCGCACCGGGGATTCGGTGGGGCGGGGTCCGATTCGACCTTCATCGCCGGCGGGACCCTCACGATGAGCAGACACGTCTTCGATTCGGTCGGCGGGTTCCCTCCCACCCCGCGTTTTGTCGACCACCACCTCAAACAGCGCTTCCTCAAGGCCGGGTTGCGCGTATACCGCACCCACGGTTTCGGATTCGCCCTGGTGCGCGGACGCGATGACCACACCTGGGGAGTTTCCACCGAGGACCTACGTAAGACCGCTGACCGGACCTTCGTCGGGTTTCCCACCATCATCGACCTGGGGGACGACTTGTGACGGCCTCGTCCGCACCATGGTCGTCGAACGACTGGCCGGCGATCTGGACCGAGCAGCGGTTCGACGACGCGGTCAGACCCATCAAGACGGTGACGGTGGTCGTACCCGCGTACGGGCGCCAGGACGCGCTCGAAGGCACCCTCGCGTCGTTGGCGCGCCAGACCTACCCGTCCGGCCTCATCGACGTCGTGGTCGCAGACGATGGGTCCGACCCTCCCCTCGATCCCACTGCACCGGACGGGCTATCTGTGAAGGTGGTCGCCCAGGAGCGGGATCGGTTCGGCCTCGCCCGGGCACGTAACACGGGCGCCGCACAGGCGACCGGCGACATCATCGCCTTCGTCGATGCCGACATGGTGCCGGAAGAGGTATGGGTCGAGGCACATGCGCTCCTTCACCATCTCCATCCATGGTTGCTCGCCGTGGGACCACGCGTTCACGTGACAGACCGCAGCGTCGAGGCGCGCGCCGACTTTTCGAGTAAGCGGATCCGTGAAGTGTTCGCCGGCAAAGAGGTATTTCGCCCGGAGTGGATATACGACTATTGGGCGACACATGATGACGGCAGGGTCGGGAGCGACAACGTGTGGAAGGTGACGAGCGGTGGGAATCTGTCGGTCTCCCGTGAGTTGTTCGATGCCGTCGGAGGCTTTGACAGAGACAGCTTCACCAGATACGGCGGGGAGGACAACGACTTCGGGTATCGAGCTCTGCAGCTCGGGGCCTACGTGCTCCCCGCCTGGCGTGCCGTTGCCTGGCACCTCGGTCATGGGACGTTCGCGCGGGACGACATCGACGAGATCCTCGCCGATGCCCGGTTGGTGCTGGCGTCGCGGATTCCCGATTACGGGTTGCCACGCGTGGCGGGAGTGCATCACGTGACACCTGACCTCGTCATCGAGATACGCGCCGCGGGGGTTTCGGCTACCGATCTCGTGCGCGTCGTCGGCGACACCCTGTGTGGGATGGCGTCGCTGTCGATCGCGTTCGTCGTGGTGGGCGCGGACCCGGAAGTCGAGGTCGTGCTGCGCCAGGCGGTAGGCACGGACCCTCGGATCGTCATCGGGTGGGACGCGGTCCCTGAGCGATGGCGTTTCACGCCGATCGTCCTCGAATCGCCCCCAGTCGCCTGGCCCGAGGCAAAGCTCCGGCGAATCCTCATTTCCGTTCGCGAGGGTCGATCGGCCGAGATGCGGATCATCGTCCCCGAATACGACTACCCGGCCGTGGCCCGCCTCACGAGGATCGTGCGACAGGTGGAACGAGGGATGATCGACTCCACCGCGGTCTTCTCCAGGTTCGGCGGCAGATGGGGATCGTATGACGACCTGTCCTAGGATCGCCGAGACCGCCCTCTTCGTCGGCGGGGTGGTCGCTGAGTCGAACGTCTCGCCAAGGGCGATCGCGTGTCGTCCAGGCACCACGAAAGGATCGGTTGCGACGTGATGCTGATTACTGGAGGAGGCGGTTTTGTCGGCCGCGCGGTGCGACGGCTGTTGCCCGATGCGTCGGCACCGACGTCACGCGAGCTCGATCTCACAAATGGTGCTGCAGTCATGGAAGCCATCGGAGATCTCAAACCGGACGTCGTTGTCCATCTCGCAGCGCGCGTCGGGGGCATCACCGCCAACATGGCTCGACAGGCGGACTTCCTCATCGACAACCTGAGGATCGACGCGAACGTGCTCGCTGCATTGCGGGCTCATCTCCCCAAGCACCTGATCTCGATGCTGTCGACCTGCATGTACCCGGATCGTCTGCCAGACGAGGCCTACCCGATGAGCGAGGACCTCATAGAGGCCGGTGCGCCGCCGCCCACCAACGCCGCGTACGCCGCCGCGAAGCGGTCGCTGTGGCGGGGAACCCTCGCTCTCCACGAACAATACGGTGTCCCCTACACCGCGTTGATCCCCGCCAACCTGTATGGACCGGGAGACCACTTTGGCGAGGATGGGAGCCATTTCCTCGCGGCAGCAGTGGACAAGGTCGAGGATGCCCGTCTCACCGGCGCCGCCGCCGTCGAGTTCTTCGGGACGGGTCGTGCCATCCGCCAATACGTTTTCGTTCACGACCTGGCGGAGCTCATTCTCCTGGCCACAGAACGGGGTCCGGTCGACGCGACCCTCAACGTCGCTCCCACCGAGAGTCTGTCCATCAAGGAGCTCGCCGAACTCGTGGCCGACGTCGCAGGGTACACGGGCGACGTTGTGTTCCCAGGTGGTGGTCCGGATGGACAGCTCCTCAAGGATGCCGACAGCAGCCGCCTGCGAGAGCTTTTCCCGGAGTGGGAGGACATCGAGACGCCATTGCGGAACGGGATCGCCGCGACGATCGAGGACCACCGAAGGCGAAGCGATGTGGAAGCTGGCTGAGGACACGATCGACCAGGCCGACCTGGACGCCCTCGCAGACTGGCTCCGTACCGGCCCGCGATTGACCCAAGGCGAGCTCGTCCGTGAGTTCGAGCGCGCATGGTCGAAATGGCTGGGAGTCCGTCAGTCGGTGTTCGTGTCGTCGGGGACCACCGCCAACTTTGCCCTCGTGCAGGCGGCTGCTATCCGGGTGGAGCGTTCTCGTCCGCGGGTCGGGGTTGCCGCCGTCACCTGGAGCACCAACATCACGCCGTCCCTGCTCCTCGGTCACGATGTGTGCGTGTTCGACATCGACCGCCGTACGCTCGGTGTCGGCGAGTCCCAGGTGGTGGCGGCGATGGACGAGGATCGGCTCGACATCCTGTTCATCACCCATCTGCTCGGATTCGACGCCCTCACCTCGGCGATCGTCGACGCCGCCGACCGAAACGGTGTGATCCTCCTCGAGGATTGCTGCGAGTCGCACGGTGCCCGCCACGAGGACCGCCACGTCGGGACGGTGGGGCTCGGGTCCACCTTCTCCTTCTACTTCGGGCATCACATGTCGACCATCGAAGGTGGGATGATCAGCACGGACGACGCTGACCTCGCCGACGACCTGCGGCTACTGCGCGCCCACGGGCTCGCCCGCGAGAGCAGCAGATTCGAGGACTACGCGGCGGCGCACCCCCATCTGGACCCACGTTTCCTCTTCATCCTCCCCGGGCTCAACTTTCGGTCCACAGAGCTCAACGCGTTCCTCGGACTACGTCAGCTCCGCACTCTCGACGAGCGCATTGGTGTCCGTAACGACAACATGCTGCGGTTCCTGGAGCGGGCGCCCGAGTTCCTGTGGCGCGATTTCGAGACTGCTGGCATGAGTTCGTTCGCCTTCCCGATCGTCGCCACCGATCCGGCACTCCGACCAGACATCCAGCGGTTGACTACGGACCTCGGCATCGAGACGCGACCCGTCGTCGCCGGGAACCTGCTGGAACAGCCGTTCATCGAGGGGTTCGATGTGAGGACGTTCGACGGTCCACCGTCGGTCGCGCAACATGTCCATGCCGCCGGTCTGTATGCCGGGAACGGTCATCACGTCACCACCGAGATGGTGGACGCGATGTGCGACCATCTGACGAGGCTCGGATAGGAGCAAGCATGGCGCACCGCGCACTCATCACCGGGATCACGGGACAGGACGGGAGCTATCTGGCCGAGCATCTCCTTTCGCTCGGCTACGAGGTGCACGGGATCATTCGCCGCTCCTCGTCGTTCAACACAGCCCGGATCATGCACATCTTCCAGGATCCTCACGACGAGGACGTCCGACTTCATCTCCACTACGGCGACCTCGCCAGCTCTTCGCAGTTGGCTCGTCTGATCACGGCGATCGAACCAACCGAGGTGTACAACCTGGCGGCTCAGAGCCACGTTCGGGTGAGTTTCGACACACCCGAGTACACCGGCGACATCACCGCCCTCGGCGCCACCCGTCTCCTCGAGGCGATTCGGGATTCCAGGGTGGGCTGCCGTTTCTATCAGGCGTCGAGCTCGGAGATGTTTGGATCGAGTCCTCCGCCACAGAGCGAGGACACCGCGTTCGCTCCCAGGTCACCGTACGCCGCCGCCAAGCTTTACGCCCACTGGATGACGGTCGGCTATCGCGAGTCGTACGGGATGCACGCCTCCACCGGGATCCTCTTCAACCACGAGTCACCACGCCGTGGCGAGACCTTCGTGACCCGCAAGATCGCCATGGCGATTCCACAGCTGGTGAAGGGCACCCAGAAGCACCTGTACCTGGGGAATCTGGAGGCGCGACGCGACTGGGGCCATGCCCGCGACTACGTGCGGGCAATGCACCTGATCGTGTCGAATCCCGAACCGGACGACTTCGTGGTGGGGACCGGCGAGGATCATGCGGTTCAGGAGTTTGTGGAGGCGGCCTTCGGGCTCGTCGGATTGGACTGGAACGACCACGTGCGGATCGACCCGCGCTACTTCCGCCCCACCGAGGTCGACGTGCTGAGAGCCGATGCCGCCAAAGCGAGGCGGGTCCTCGGCTGGGAGCCGGAGACCGGCTTCGCCGAACTCGTGCACGAGATGGTGGCGGCCGAGATGGAGGCCGCCGGCCTCTCACTCGACACCGGTCTGGGCACGAAGGGAGAGTCCCCATGAGGATCGCACTCGTCATTCTCAACCGGAACGAGGCCGAGGCGTTGCCCGTGGTCCTGCCGCGGATTCCGCGCGACGCCGTGGACCAGGTGTTTGCGGTCGACGGCGCCTCGACCGACGGGTCCCAGGTCGTCTTGGAGACACATGGGATCGAGGTCCTCCCGCAGACCTCGCTGGGCCGTGGAGAGGCGTTCCGGTCGGCGTTCGAACACATCCGGGGCAGCGCCGATGCGGTCATCTTCTTCAGCCCGGATGGGAACGAGGACCCTGCCGACATCCCCCGATTCCGCGAGCCGCTGGAGGCCGGAGCCGATCTTGTGATCGCATCCCGGATGATGAAGGGAGCGGTCAACGAGGAGGACCATCAGTGGTTCCGACCTCGCAAGTGGGCGAACCTGTTCTTCGATTGGATCGGCTGGTTCACCTGGGGCCGCGGCCAGCCCAGGATCACCGACATGATCAATGGCTACCGGGCGTTCACCGTCGCGGCCTGGGACCTTCTACAACCGGATGGCTCGGGCTACACGATCGAATATCAGACCTCGATCCGCGCCTATCGGCACCGCATGAAGGTGGTCGAATTCCCGACGGTGGAAGGCGCCCGTATCGGGGGCGCCTCGGAAGCCCATTCGATTCGGACGGGATTGCGCTTCATCCGGCTGTACTTGTCGGAACTGCTACGGCGGAGGCCCCGCCCCGGATCCTGATGGGCGGCTTCTCTGAGCCGAGCGTCCTCGCCGAGGATGGCGCCTGGTGCTGGTTCCAAGGGCCGCGGGCGGTGGGGGTGCGTGGCTCGATCGTGGTGGGTTCGGTGGCGTCGGGGTGGCGGGACCCGTCGCGGCGAGGGACCGTGCAGGCGACCACCGTCGATCTCGCCTCCGGTCGGGTCCACACGATCGATTTCGACCGCTGCCCCGACGGAAACGACCACTGTTCGCCCGCGCTGCTCGAACTCTCCGATAGACGGGTACTGGCCGTCTGGACCCGGCACGGCTCCGATGACCTGGTGCGTTCGGCGGTGGTGATCACACCGGACCATCCAACCGACGAGCCGGTCCCGCTCCTCTCCAGGCCGTGGCCTGGCGAGCGTCTCACCTATTCGAACCTGATCCGCCTCGGATCCGAGGGCGACCTGCTGTACGATATCGTGCGCGGGCCAGGGTGGAAGCCGTCGGTTGCGGTGAGCCGCGATGGAGGCTCGACCTGGGAGCCGGGCGGCGTGCTCGTGGACGTCCCCGGCGAGATCCGGCACCGACCCTACGTGCGCTGCCACGACGATGGGCGGCAGCGCATCGACTTGCTGTTCACCGACGGCCATCCCAGCGAGCGGCTGACCAGCGTGTTCCACGCCTACTACGAACGCGGACTCCTGCACCGAAGCGACGGAACCGTGATCGGACCGCTCGACTCGGGGATCGCCGACCCGTCCAACGCCACCCTGGTGTTGGAGGGGTCGCCCCATGCGGCCCCATGGCTGATGGATCTGACGGTCGACGCGGCCGGCCGGCCGGCCGGCCTGGTCTCGATTCGAATCGATGCCTCCGATCACCGGTACGTCCGCCTGGCGTGGGATGGGCACGACTGGACGGCCGTGGAGATCGCCTTCGGCGGCCGATGCCTGTACGACGCCGAGGCCGACTACACGGGCTTGGCCGCGTTCGTCCCCAGCGACCCTGGCGCCGTGTACCTCGCCACCGACGCCCATCCGGTCACGGGGGTGGCCCTGACGGGCGCCGACGGCGCCAGGCATTGGGAGATCTGGCGCGGCGAAACCGACGGCGGCGGCAAGTGGTCGTGGACACCTGTCACCACGGACTCCACCATCGACAATCTGCGCCCCGTCACGGTGGGACTGGCCGACGGCCGTCACGCCCTGCTGTGGTTGCGGGGCGAATACCGCACCTACATCGACCACGACCTCGAGGTGGTGGGCCTGTTCGGCCTCGTCTGAGGTCGGGGGGTCGGTCGGTAACATCTGTGGCCGTCGCCGTGGTGGACAGGCGGCGTCGATCCAGGACCCCCAGTGCCCGGGAGGACGACACATGCGGATCACGGTCCTCGGTACCGGGCCCTCGGCCCGGGCGCTCGCCGAAGGCCTCGCTGACCTCGGTCACGAGGCCGTGGTGGCGTCCCCCGGTTCCGACACGGGCCACACGGGGATCGTGGTGGTCGGAGCCGATCTCCTAGCAGGAACGAGGGTTCGCCGGGCCGCCGCCGAGCTGTCCAGGCACGTCTCCTCGCTCACCGTCGAACCCGACGCCGACGGGCCGCTGCGGCTCTCCGTCGGACGGGTCGAAGACCTGGAAGGGCGGATCGAGCGCCTCACCCGCAGGATTGGGATGGCGGAGGCCGCCGAGGAGACGACCCGGGATCGGCTGCAGGCGTTGCAACGGCGCCGGAGTGTCCGGGTGGCGTTGCGGATCGCAGAATGGCTGAGCCCGGCCGTACGGGCAGTACGGGCAATCCGTCGTCCAAACCAGCGAGGAGCGGGACGCCCGGCTGCGAGCACCACCGCCCGCACCCGCGCCGAGGTGGTGGAGGGCATTCGGCGGCTGCGCACAACCACCCAACCCATCGCCGGTCCGCTGGTGTCGATCGTCATCCTGACCCGCGACGGCGCGCATCACCTGGAGCGGCTGTTCCCCCGTCTCGCCGACACCAGCTACGAGTCCTTCGAGGTGATCGTCGTCGACAACGCATCCGTCGACCACACTGACGCGCTGCTGGACCGGGTGTGGCCGTTCCATCTCCGGGTGATCCGCAATGAGGAGAACGCCTCGTTCTCGGCCGGCAACAACCAGGCCGCCGACATCGCCCGCGGCGAGTACCTGCTCTTCCTCAACAACGACATCGAACCGATCGGCGACGAGTGGCTGGGGGCGATGGTGGCCGCGGCGCAGGCGGATCCGTCCCCCTCAGCAGTTGGCGCCCTGCTCGTGTATCCCGACCGGGGAGACCCGAAGACCGATTTCACCGTGCAGCATCAGGGCATCGTCTTCGAACTGCGGGACGGTGCCCCCCGTGCCCGCAACCGAAAGCATCCCGATCCGACGAGCGGCACCATCACCGGCGTCGCCGAGGTTCCTGCCGCCACCGCCGCCGCTCTCATGGTTGCCAAGGAGACGTTCGACGCCGTCGGTGGGTTCACCCCCGGATACGTCTACGGGGCCGAGGACGTGGACCTGTGCCTCCGCTTACGTCCGCACGGCCCGATCGTCGTCCAGCGCGACGCCGCCCTATTCCACCACGAGTCGGCCTCGCAGACAGACGATCGAGGCGAACTGCGGCGAACCCGTGAGCGCAATTGGCGGCTGATCGCCGCAATCTGGGGCCCCACCCTCACCCGCTCCATCCGCAAGGATCGGGTCCTCGGGGAGGGCCGCTGGACGACGCAGCAGAGACCAAAGGTGGCGATCACCCTCACCCGGGACGACCCGTCGTTCGGATTCGGCGACTGGTACACGGCGCACGAGTTGGGTGACGCCTTTTCCGCACGCGGGTGGGCGGTCCACTACGCCGAGCGGTACGGGGACCACTGGGACGAGATTCCATCCGATGTCGGACTCATCATCTCGCTGCTCGACTCGTACGACGTTCGCACCGCACCGCCGGAGGCATTCACCATTGCCTGGGTGCGCAACTGGGTGGACAGGTGGCTCGGACGCGACTGGCTCGACGAATACGACCTGGTGGTCACCGGCAGCCACCGCGCGGCTGCCGAGTTCAGGGACCGTTCCCGCTTCGACCCGCCGGTGGTGCCCTTGGCGACCAATCCGGAACGATTCGCCCCTGGGAAGCCGGCTCGAGCGCACGTCGCCGACTACTCGTTCACCGGCAACCACTGGGGTTTGCAGCGGCAAATCATGGCGAGCCTGCTACCGCGCGACGGTGAGCGCTTCGGCCTCTACGGCCGGGCCTGGGACGAGGTCCCGGAGGTGGCAGAAGACTGGCGGGGGTTCGTCGGATACGACGAGCTGCCCGCGGTGTACCGGTCGGCCCCGGTGGTCCTCGACGACACGGCCGGCCCCACCATCGACCACGGGTTCATCAACTCCCGGGTGTTCGACGCACTGGCGGCCGGGGCACTGGTGATCAGCAACAACCCGTTGGGGTCCGAGGAGATCTTCGACGGTTTGCTGCCGACCTACTCGACCCCTGCCGAGCTGCGCGATCTCCTCGACCGGTTCCTCTCCGACGATGTCGCCCGGGCGGAGCTGGTGGAGCGGTTGCGGGCAATCGTGCTCGACCACCACACCTACCCGCATCGGGCGGCCCAGTTCGTGGAGCTGGCGGTCGCTGAGATCGACCGTCCCCGGATCGCCATCAAGATCGCGGCCCCCACCGCGGGGCGGGCCGAGTTTTGGGGGGACACACACTTCGCTCAAGCGATCACCCGGGCGCTGCGGTCCCATGGGTTCCGGGGTGAGATCCACCTGCATCCCGAATGGGATCTCGCCACCCATCAGGGGGTGGACGTCGCTCTCCAACTGCGGGGTCACCACGTCTACGACCCCAAGCCGTCGGCAATCAACGTCATGTGGTTGATCAGCCACCCCGACGAAACCACTCTGGAAGAGTTCGACCGATTCGACCTGGTAGCGGTGGCCTCCACCGACATGGCCGAGGAGTTGGCCACCCGCACCGGCGCACGGGTCGTGCCGATGCTGCAAGCGACCGACGGGGAACGCTTCGGCGCAGCCACGCCTCAGCCCGAATTGGCTCGCGATGTGTTGTTCGTGGGTAACAGTCGCGGGCAGCACCGCATCGCCGTCGACTGGGCGATCGAATCCGGACTTCCGCTCACGATGTTCGGCAACCTGTGGGACGGGATCATCCCCGACGGCTATGTGGAGGCAACCCATTTCCCGAACGAACGACTCCCGGACCTCTACGCATCCGCCGGAGTGGTACTCAACGACCATTGGCCCGATATGCGCCGGCGCGGGTTTGTGTCCAACCGGATCTTCGACGTCCTTGCCGCCGGCGGGTTCGTGGTTTCCGATCCCGTGCCGGGCCTCGACGAGATGCTCGATGGGGCGGTTCCCACCTTCGCGACCCGCGAGGAACTGGTATCGGTGATCGAGCACTATCGGGATGCCCCCGAGGAGCGCGCCGCCCTCGTGGAGCGGGGCCGCCGAATCGTCCTCGAACGCCATACCTTCACCCATCGGGCCGAAGAGCTGGCTGCGTTGCTGCGTCGCTTGTTGCAGAATCGCCCCGCGGACCTGGACGGAACCACCTTCTGAGGGCCGACTCCCTGTGGCGATGGCAGGTCTGTGGCCGGCGTTCGGGACAAGTACGGTGCCGTGGTCGACATCGACTCCAGGGGTGGATCCGGGAGTGATCGGGAGGACCGTATGAGGGAGCCGGGATGAGCATGGGACCCCGCAAGATGATCGCCGCACTGGCGGCTGCGGTCGTTGTGGGCGTCGGTTGGGTGGCATGGCACGTCTGGGACGACACCGGCCTGCTCATCGCCCTGCTGGCGGTGGTCGCCGCCGGGCTGGCGGTCGTGGGGTGGCTGGTCGCAACTGCGGAGAGGGAACTGCGGAACCTGGTGCAGCGCCGCTGGCCGGAGGAACTCTCACGGCAGATACAAGCGACGGCCGAACGGATCGACCGGCATGCGGAGGGGTCCGAGGAGGTGCTGGCGGTCGTCGAGGCCAAGGTCTCCCGTCTGGAGACGATCCTGCGAGACGAACTGATTCGACTGCACGGCGAGGTGGACCGGCTTCACGATGAGGTGCGGAGTAGGCACGACGAACTGGATGAACGCGCCACCCGCGCCGACGACTTTAGGCAGGTGGAGGCGCTGCTGGCCCTATACCGGGATGTCGATCCGGTGGTGGGGTTCCCCCGCACCCGACCGTGGGCGGCGTCACCGGACCTACTGCTGTACCTGTTCGGGACGGTCGGTTCCCGGCGCGGCAGCCTGGTTGTGGAGTGCGGGAGCGGCCTCAGCACCGTGGTGTTCGCTTATGCGCTGCGATCGGTGGGGACGGGCCGGGTGATCGCCCTCGAACACGACGCCGAGTATGCGGAGCGGACCCGTGATCTGTTGGACCGGCACGGTGTGAGCGAATGGGCCGAGGTGCGCTTCGCACCGTTGCAGCCGGTGATGCTGGAAGGTGAGGAGTGGCCCTGGTATTCGGGTGATGCGCTGCCGGACGGGCTGATCGATCTGCTGTTCGTGGACGGGCCCCCCGGGAGCGTGCGGGAGCAGTCCCGGTTCCCGGCTCTGCCGATGCTCCGCGACCGTTTGGCCGCTGGGGGGATCGTGGTGATGGACGACTATCGACGCTCCGACGAGCGCGCCGTCGTCGAGCGATGGATGGCGGCCTACCCCGACCTGGATCTCGAGACGATCGACCACGAGAAGGGCACCGCGATCTTGAGGCGCAGGGAAACCCGTGACGAGGATCGGCCGAGGAGCGCCGAGGAGTATCAGACACGCTCGCCAGCCCTGGCCGATCGTCGCCATGCTGAGGAAGACGATGAGGAGTGCGGCGGTGAGGTTCACGGGACTGGCGCCGGTGGCCGATTCACGAACCGCATCCCAATTCGCGGCGATCTCGTCGACAACGAAGACCACCCCTGCCACCCCGATGATGAGTCCCGTGGCTCTGGCGAGGCGTCTCATGGTGTGGACCACTGCGTGCGCTGGAACACCAGGCTCGTCCCGGCTCCCAGTGAGAGAAGGGCCGAGGAGGGCTCAAGCAGGAACATGATCGCGGCGAATTCGGCGAGCCCCAGAGCCGCTAGTCCCAACGCCGCCGTCACGGCTCGACCCTTTGCCCAAGAGAATGCTCTCAGGGTGTCAACAGCCCCAGGTCGACCAGCTGGCGCGTGCCCGTGTACCTGACCGACCCGTCATTGAACGCGGAGAGATCTCCCTCGTCCACCAGCCTGGATGCGTACGCCTCGTACTGGCCACCGTGGTCCCAGTGCTCCCCGCGATGCGACTCCGCCAGCGCCCGGTGGGTGAAGTCCGAGAACATCTTGAAGTGGAGTAGAGCCCCGGTAGTCCGGGCGAGGACCACGTCGGGTGCGTTGTGGGTCGAGAGTGAGTACGGAGCCTGTTCCCCCCAGCGCACCAGCGGGATCTTCCTCAGCAACGGAGGTGGAGTGCGATTCTCATCACCTTCACGCCAGAACAGGCGCTGGCGCGGGCCGCCGGAGACCGGGATCGGATGTCCCCTCCTGAACTCGTAGCTGTCCGAGTCGAGATACGGACACGCCTCGGTGAACGGGGTTCCCGGCTCATAGTCGACCTCGCGGATCGGGCTTCGTGCATACATGTCGAGCAGGAAGGTGAGGAGCGCCGTGCTGCCTGTGTCTGCCATCACCTCCGTCAACTCACGGAGGGAACGCTGCTCGGACTCGGGGTAGACGAGGAGTTCATCGGCATCGACAGTGACGATCCAGTGCTCGCGGCCGAGCGCGATGCCGATGGCGTTCACCCAATCGGTTCCGGAGCGGGCATGGGCGAAGCCGGCATCGGTCGTAAATACGTGGACACCCGTCTCCTCGAGGAGGAGTTCCAGGGTTCCGTCCGACGAGCCGTTGTCGATGAACAAGAGTCGGTCTACGCCCAACTGCCGGTAGTACTCGAGCAGGTACGGGATCCGGATGGCCTCGTCGCGGACGGTCACGATCAGCAGGATCTCGTCAGGGCCCGGAGTCGGATCGGTGCCGTCGGCCTGGACCAGGACGTCGCCGGAGTCGGTCGTGATCCTCATCACGCGAGTGCCTCGACCTCTGCGCGAAGCGAGTCGATCGGGATGGCGAGCACGGAGGCCGCTTCCGCAACGAGGGCGATGGCACCGGCGCGCAATCCTGCGTCGGATCCGGCAGCCGCTGTCGCCAGGATGCTCAGTCCAACGAGCATCGCACGGTCGGCATCGCCCGCAATCATTGCCTCGTCGCCTTCCCTCAGCTGATCCTGAGCCAAGTGCGCATCCCCATCGGGCGCCAACATGAGGTGGCGGCCCTCCCCGAGTTCACTGAGCCGGCGGAGATCGGCCAACGACAGCATGGGCAGGACGGACGCGTCCACCTCGCGATTCCGGGGTCGAGGGATGTGTGACACCTCATCGAGCCATGCAGGATCGGTGTCCACCCCCATAAACCGGGCCACATCGCTGATCGCCCGGCGAGGGTCGTCGAGGAGGTGCTCGTAGCGGACTTCGAAATAGGTGTCGGGCCGCAGCCCGGCTGCCTCCGCCCGGATGCGATCGAGGCGGCGACGCCATGTCGCGACGAAGTCGGCCGGGGGTGAAAAGCGATCCTCGAGGTGGGCGTAGAGGCTCCCGTACGCGAGCGGGCACCAGTTGTCGAAGCCGCCGGCGACCTGGCGGCGGACTCCGCTGTGACGGGACATGCTGAGCGCCGTCGTCAGCCCATCCCGAACGACGTGCAGAAACCGTGCCCGTGGCCACAAGTCCTGGAGCAGCCGCATGTAGAAGCCGTAGTCGGGTGTCTTGTCGGCAAGAACCGCGCTGTCGGCACCGAAGAGCTGACGCGTGATCTCGTCATGGAGGCGGTCGAGCGTCGCAGTCGTCCCCAGCCGCGTCCGGACCCGGCTGCGCAGGTCCCGCCACTCCATCCCGGCGAGTTCGGCGTTGACCTCGATGACCGGTCGGCCGGTGTCCCAGTGCGTCCGCCCCACAACGTCGAGCATGTCGTCGACCGGCCCGGCGGTTCGACCAAATAGGTGATGCAGCCAGGGGAGCCAGTGCGACTCGTTGAGAATTGCCACATCGGGGTGACCGGCCAGGATCTCGCGCACCATGGTCGACCCGCTCCGACTGGTTCCGACCACAAAGAGATCCATCGACTCCCTCCCCGCTGCCGCCCGGCGCCGACCGACGTCTGCGAGTGCCGATGCTACCGATCGCCCCCCCGAACCCCTGGACCCTCGGCGCGAGGATCTGGCCTTCAAGCCCAGGACACTGATGCCTCAGTCAGCCTCGCCCTGGATCTCCTGAATGATCCCGGCGCTGATGAGGAAGTCGACCAGCCGGGCGTCCTCGATGAGGCTGCCGTCGGCAAGCCCCTCCCGGATCTCCTCCTCCGATCGGTGTGCCTCGTCGAAGTGGGCCCGGAGTCCGCCTTCGGCATGGACGGCACCCAGTGTCCGCCAGGTGGCGCCGAAGCGCTCCTCCAGGCGCTCGTTCCGGGCGAGTGCATCGGAGCCTTTGGCGATCTTGCGCGAGAACTGCTCGTAGGTTCTCATCGGAAAGTGCATGATCTCGAAGCGCGCCGGTTCCCACTCGACCTTCATCTCCGGTTCGAGCACCGAGTGGTTGCCCATGGCCACCGACACTGCCGGGTGTCCGCGGTGGGCGACCTTGTGCGGCAGCGGTCGACCCAGGCTGTTGAGCGAGACCCTCTTGCGGTATCGCATCCGCGACGGCAGCGGGGTCCCATCGTCGTCGACGGGGACGAAGTCGTGGCGCTCCGCCCGGATCACCTCGATGTCCTCGGGTACGGCCGCCAGAGCCTCGGGGATGTCTCCGTGAAGGGGGAACCAGAACTCGTCGGCGTCGGAGTGGACCACCCAGTCCGCCCCGTGCTCCTCATGGGCGATCCGTGCCATGCGCGTGACCCACTCGTTCTGCGCGTACTCCTGCGACTCTTCGACGATGAGTCGGACCACGCCCTCGTTCTCGAAGTGGCGGAGAATGTCGCGCGTCGAGTCGCGGGAGCGGTGATCGGTGGCGATGACGAGGTCGACACCCTGGGTCAGGTGGTATCGGATGTTCGACTCGACGATGTCTTCCTCGTCCCGGACGAGGAGCGTCATGATCACGCGCACCCGATCACCTCGACTCCGTTGGGGCGTGTTCAGGTCGTCTCCCTGGTGTCGGCAACGGATCGCGGATTGGTAACGCCTCCCGGCTGAAACCCTTCATCGTGGTATACACCCCTGGCGCCGCTGGACCGACCCACTGTCGCCAGAGGCGTCGAGTCTAGGGAGAGAGCCGTGCACTTCATCGTGGGCGTCCATCGTTCGGGCACCTCGGCCGCCAGCCAGATCGCTGGGGTCCTCGGGGCGGATTTGGGTCCCCGGGAGGGCATGATCCCCGCGTACCCGTCAAACCCTCACGGTCACTGGGAGAACGCGTCCCTCGTCGACATCAACCGTGAGATCCTGCGGCGCCTCGGAGGGCACTGGGACTCTCCACCGCCGTTGCCCTCCGGCTGGCAGGACTCTCGGGGCCTCGACGATCTGCGAGAGCGCGCGTCCGACCTGGTCGCTGAGCTGTTCCTGCGTTCGCCGGCCGTCTTCAAGGATCCTCGGTCCTCACTCCTGCTCCCGTTCTGGCGCACGGTCACCGACATCGATGGGGTCGTTCTGGTCGTCCGGGACCCGACGCAGGTCGCTCGATCCCTTCACGAGCGCAACGAGCACGATCTGGAGCACGGCGCCATGCTGTGGGTCGTTCACACCGTCATTGCCTGGGTCGATTCGGAGAATCCGAGCGTCTTCGCCTTCGAGGACTTAGTGGCAGAACCGGACCGAACCGCCTCTGCTCTGGCACGGGCCCTGGGCTTGCCGGAGCCTTCACCGGAAACGCTCACCGGGGTACGCCATAGCCTCCACCCCATCCCCAGGGAATCCGTGACGGCGACCGGCGGGCCATGGATGGATCTCGCGACCGTGCTCCACGGAATGATCACGACCGACCGCGGTGGATTCGCGACGGTGGCTACCGCGCTCGCCGATGCCTGGCGGAAGAAGTGGACCCGGGACGTCGAAGCGCGGGCGTTGCAGGACCAGCTTGCGGTGGCGACTGAGGTGCTCGAAGCGGCCATGGAGGAGGCGGCGCGCGCACAGGCCGAGGCGACGACCGCCCGGGCACGGTTCGATCGCCTCCGCTCCCGCCGGTCGGTTCGGCTGGCTCTTCGACTCGCGGCGTTTCTGGCGCCGGTGTTCCGGTGGCGGCAGGCGCGTTCGGCGGAAAGTGATGGACGGCACTCCACGCGATGAGACAGGCGCGGTCCCGATCGCGGCATCGTCACCCGACACCACCACCCCAACTACGCTCGCGCCCGCCCCATGGAACGCATTCCCACCGCCATCCCAGCCGTCGTCTGCATCGTTCCGGGACGCCACGGCGACGAACGCGGATTCTTCTCCGAGACCTTCCGGGCCGAGTGGTTTCCCGACCTCGACTTCGTCCAGGACAACCATTCCCTGAGCGCCAAGGAAGGCACACTGCGCGGACTCCACTTCCAGGTACCGCCGCGGGCCCAGGACAAACTGGTCCGGGTGGTGCGGGGACGGATCCTCGACATCGCCGTCGACCTCCGACACGGGTCGGCCACCTTCGGGCAGCACGTCGCCGTCGAATTGGGTGCCGACAACTGGGAGCAGCTCCTCGTCCCCAAGGGCTTTGCCCACGGGTTTGTCACCCTCGAACCCGACACCGAGGTCGTCTACAAGGGCACCGACTACTACTCGGCCGACCACGACAAGGGCCTGCAGTGGGACGATTCGGACCTTGGGATCGACTGGGGGGTGCCAGTCCCGATCCTCTCCGACCGTGACCGACAGCACCCTACGCTGAGCGCCCTCCCCGAGTACTTCAGGATCTGATCATGGCGCGCACCTACCTCGTCACCGGGGGAGCCGGGTTCATCGGCTCCAACTTCATCCGCCATCTCCTCGACGCGGAGCCCGAGGCGCGCGTCACCAACCTCGACGCCCTCACCTACGCCGGTGTGCGAGCCACGGTCGAGGAGCTGGACGCCGACGATCGCCACACCTTCGTCCACGGCGACATCCGCGATGCCGAACTGCTCGACGACCTGGCCCCGGACCACAATGTGATCGTCAACTTCGCCGCCGAGAGCCACGTGGACCGTTCCATCGAGGGGCCGGGCGCCTTCCTCGACACCAACGTGGTCGGCACAGGGGTCCTGCTCGAGGCGGCACGCAGGCACGCGGTGCCACGGTTCATCCACGTGTCCACCGACGAGGTGTACGGCTCGGTCCCACAGGGGTTCCCGGACGAGGAGGCTCGGCTCGAACCCTCATCGCCATACTCGGCGTCCAAGGCGGCCGCCGACCTCCTGGCCCGCTCGTACTCGGTCACCTATGGCTACGACGTGATCGTCACCCGGTGCACCAACAACTACGGGCCGTATCAGTTCCCGGAGAAGGTCATCCCGCTGTTCGCCACCAACCTGCTCGACGGCAAGCCGGTACCGCTGTACGGCGAGGGCCTCAACGAGCGCGACTGGCTATACGTGGACGACCACTGCGCCGCCATCCACCTGCTGGTGGACGAGGGTGCCCCCGGTCAGATCTACAACATCGGTGCCGACAACCAGATGACCAACCTCGAGCTGACACGGCGCATCCTCGATGCTCTCGACGCCGACGAGACGATGATTGAGCGGGTTCCCGACCGGCTCGGCCACGACTTGCGCTACGCGGTCGACTCGTCACGGATCCGCGCCTTGGGCTGGAAGCAGACTCACTCGTTCGACGAGCACCTGAGGCACACGATCGACTGGTACCGCGACCGCCAGGACTGGTGGCGCCCCCTCAAGGAGGGCAACCGATGAAGGGCGTGGTCCTGGCCGGGGGTACCGGTAGCCGCTTGCGGCCGATCACATTCACCATGGCCAAGCAGTTGGTCCCGGTGGCCAACAAGCCGATCCTGTTCTACGGGCTCGAGGACCTGGCCGAAGCCGGGATCACCGAGGTGGGGATCGTCATCTCCCCCGAGACCGGCGGCGACGTGCAGGCTGCGGTCGGCGATGGAGGGCGATTCGGTTTGTCGATCGAATGGATCGTCCAGGAGTCTCCGCTCGGGCTCGCCCATGCTCTCAAGACCGCCCTGCCGTTCGTCGGCGGCGACGACTGCCTCATGTACCTGGGTGACAACCTGGTCAAGGATGGCGTCGCCGACGTCGTGCGCGACTTCGAATCGAACCGTCCCAACTGCCAGATCCTCCTCGCACGGGTGGACAACCCCAACGCCTTCGGAGTCGTCGAGCGGGCAACGGACGGCTCCATCGTCCGGCTGGTGGAAAAGCCCGAGAGCCCCCAATCCGATCTGGCGCTCGTCGGGGTCTACCTGTTCGACTCGTCGATCGGCGAGGCGGTCGACTCGATCGAGCCCTCCGGTCGCGGCGAGCTCGAGATCACCGATGCCATCCAGTACCTCGTCGACTCGGGTCGCACGGTGAGGTCGTCGGTAGTGAGCGGCTGGTGGAAGGACACGGGTACGAAGGCCGACCTCCTCCACGCTCAGGAGCTGATCATCGCCGACCTGCAGGAGAAGATTCAGGGCGACCTCGTCGGCACCCGCACCCGCGGCGCGGTGCAGGTGGGGGCGGGCTCGCAGCTCGTCGACTGTGACATCACCGGGCCGGCGATCATCGGATCCGACGTCCACATGAGCCGAACGACAATCGGCCCGCAGACTTCCATCGGCGACGGCTGCCGCATGAGTGACGCCGCTATCGAGCGCTCCATCGTCCTCGAAGGCGCCGAGGTGCACGGGTGGAGGATCAGGGACTCGCTCCTCGGACGCGGAACCCGCCTCCACGGTGTAGCCCCTCCGTCGTACGTCGAGATGACCCTTGGGGAGCGCTCCGAGATCGTCGGGGAGTGACGGTGCTGCTCACCGGTGCCACGGGCCAGCTCGGCTCCGCGTTCCGCCGTCTCCTCTACGATGCGACCCCGGTCGGTCGCCACGCCGTCGACCTCGCGCGGCCCGCTTCCGTGCGGCAGTACCTCGAGACCCACCGTCCGGGCGGCATCGTCAACTGTGCCGGCTACACGGATGTCGACGGAGCGGAGGCCGAGGAGGATCTAGCCACGGTCATCAACGGCGAGTCCGTCGGCGTGATGGCATCATACGCTGCCGAGGCCCGAGTCCCCTTCGTCACCTTCTCCACCGACTACGTGTTCGACGGGGCGGCGTCCGAGCCGTACGTCGAATCCGATCTGACGCGACCGATCAGTGCCTATGGCCGCTCCAAACTGGCTGGGGAGCAGGCGGCGCTCGAGGCGAACCCGAACAGTCTCGTCGTGCGCACCGCCTGGCTCATGTCCGCCACCCACCCGAACTTCGTGAGCGCCATGGTCGGCCTGGCACGGGAGGGCAAAGCACTTCGAGTGGTGGCGGACCAGACTGGCTCACCGACCCACGTCGAGGACCTGGCAGCCGCGACTGTGGCTGCCCTCGGCGTCGGTGCCGACGGCGTGCTCCATCTCTCGAACGCCGGGTCTGCGACGCGATTCCAGCTGGCGCAGGCCGCACTCCGCCTCGCCGGGTTCGATCCGGAGATCGTCGAGCCGATTGCTACCTCCGAACTCCCGACCCCGGCCGCCCGGCCGGCGTATACGGCCCTGGCCAGCGAACGGCTCAAGGCCCTGGGTCTGGCCCCTCTCCCGCCCTGGGAGGAGTCGCTGGTCAGGATCGTCGCGGCCTTGGAGGCGACGGCATGAGCAGCGGGTCGATGCGCGTCCGAGTCGACATCCTCCACACCGCCCATGCCGGCCTCCTCGCAGACAAGATCTACCCCCACCGCCTGGATGTTCGAGTACATCACCCGTCGCGGCTGGCTGGAGTCGGTGGAGCCGTCTCGGTGAGCAGCCCTGAGATGAGGGCCAGGCCGGCGACGGAGGCGATCCCCGTCACTCGGATGATGAAGGCCGCCAGCACCGCGGAGCCCGACCCGAAGTCCAATGCGGCGCCGGCGAGGCCGGCCGTCAACTCCGTGATTCCAAGGCCACCCGGGCTCAGCGAGACGACAGTGGCGATCGTTGTGGCGGTGTAGATCACCGATCCCACGACCACCGGCCGGTCGGCGCCGAGGGCCGCCACCGCCAGCACGTAGGCGGTGAGCCCGGCGAGTTGGGAGACGATCGAGACGCCGAGCACCGGGCCAAGGCGCCCGCCTTTGGCGCCGAGCTCGCGGAAAGCCTCACCGAAGTTGCGGACGATCGCAACCGCCCGATCCGAGAACCACGACGGGGCGCGGCCCTCCGAGAACCAGGGAAGCCGCGGCAGCGCCCAGATGGCGGCCAGGATGACGACGCCCGCCCCGGCGATCAGCAGGCCGGCAACGGCTTCGCCGTAGACGGTGACGGCGAGCGCCGCGGCGAGCAGCGCCACCCCGTTGCCGAGCCAGGTGATCGCCACCACCGACCCGAAGTAGGTGGAGACGGGAACTCCATGCCCCAGCTTGAGCCGGGCGGCCCGGTAGGCGGCCCCTGCTTGGGGGACTATCAGGTTCAGGAGGCGGCCCACGGAGAAGATGTGGTGCCACCGCCACAACGGGAGCGGCGCCCGGAACCGGGCGGGCAGCACCATCCAGTACCGAACCGAGTCGGTCACCACGTTGACGACCTGGACCCCGAGAACCGCGGCGAGCGTCCATATAGCCACGCGTGACAGCGCGTCGATGGCGGTGTCGTCGCTGGCGACCAAGTACACGGCGATCGCCACCCCGACGATTCCGGTGGCGATCGAGGCGATACGCCGCCAGCTCATGCTGCCCCCTGCACCGCGTCCTGCAAGACCCGCTCCATGTGGTCCATCGCGGCGGCCCATTCGAAACGCCCGGCCACGAACTCCCGGCCAGCCGCCCCCATCCGGTGCCGTCGGTCGGGGTCGGAGGCGAGGCCCACGATGGCGCGGGCCAGGTCGGACGGTGACTCGGGGGGGACGAGCAGCCCCGTCTCTCCCGAGATCATCGCCTCCGATGTTCCGCCAACCGAAGTCGCCACGACGGGGACGCCGGCGGCAGCCGCCTCGAGGAGCACGACTCCGAATGCCTCGGTCCGGGACGGATTGACGAGAACGTCGATGCCGTCGAGAAACCGGGGGACATCGGCCGGGTCGACCTGGCCGACGAGGTCGACCCGGCCCGCCACCCGCAACTTCTCCGCCCTCGCCCTCAGGGCGGCACGCATCGGCCCGTCCCCGGCCATCGTGAGCCGGGCGTCCGGGACCGAACGCAGCACCAGAGGCATGGCCTCGATCAGGACGTCGGGGGCGTAGCGTTCCCGCAGTCCCTTGAGGAACCCGATCGTGAAGGGACGCTCGGCGGGGCGTGTGCCTGCCGCGAAGCGCGACGTGTCCACACCGAACCGAACGATCTGCGGCCGTCTCCCGGTGAAGGAGGCCACCACGTCGGCCATTGCCCCACTCGCCGAGGTGACCGCAGCCGCTCGGCGCACGGCGAAACGGGCCACCCATCGCAATGGCCACCGCACGGCCCGGTCGCCTCGCATCACGTCGCTGCCCCACACCGTCAGCACCACCGGGGCCGGTGAGCGTAGCGCCGCGATCACCCCGTGGGTGACCGCGTAGTGGGCATGGACCACGTCGGGGGCGAAACGGCGGACCCGCCGCTTGGCGGACAACAGCAGCCGCAAGTACGAGAGCAGCGTCGTGACCGCACCCGTCGACCTCCCCACCCGAACCGTCTGGACGCCGGCGCCCGCGATCTCGCCCTCCCGGATGCTGAGGACCTCCACGACATGCCCCCGTTCAGCCAGTGCGCTCGACCAACGCTGGGTGTGGACCGATGCGGCGTTGGCCAGGACCGCAATCCGCATCCCTACGACTCGACCTCGAAGGAGGTGGCCGGGACGACTTCGTGTCGACGCCGATTCAGCTGGACGAGGAGGTCGGCCAGCATCCCGACGAGCAGGAGCGTGGCGGCGAGGCCGAGGAGCACCAGCGTGTTGGTCCCAATCCGGAAGTCCTTGTCCACCAGGTCGAAGATGAGCTTGCCGGTGGCGACCAGGCCGATCACGACGGCCGGGGGCCCAAACACGCGTAATGGCTCGTACATGAGGGTCATCCGCACCACCTGGAGGACGTAGCGACGGGTGTCGCTCAGCCAGTGGAACTTGGACTCCCCCCTCCGGGCGGCGTATTCGATCGGCACGTAGCGGACCGAGTATCCGTTGGTGAGGAACGTCATTGTCAGGGTGGTGACGCACGAGAAACCCTTGGGCAACAGGTGGACGAACTGCAGGCCCACCTCGCGGCGGAAGGCGCGGAACCCGGAATTGAGATCGGGGATCTTCACGCCAGACAGGTAGGAGGCGAGGCGCCGGATCAGCCACTTGGCCGGGGTGCGGAGGAACCGCAGCGTCCCCTCCTCGCTCGTCCGGGCACCGACCACCTGGTCGAAACCATGCAGTTGCTCGACCAGCTCGGGGATGGTGTCGTTGGGGTACGTCATGTCGACATCGGTCCATACCACGACCTCACCCCGGGCGAGCATCGTGCCGTACTTGCGGGCCGAGCCGCTGCCCCGATTGGTACCGAAGCGAACCAGTCGAATTCCGGGAATCGCGGCCAGTTCGTCGCCGGATCCGTCGGTGGACCCGTCATCGACCACGATGATCTCGTAGCTGAACTCGGAGCGATCCATGGCCGAGCGAATGCGGGAGATCTCTTCGCCGAGATGACCCGCCTCGTTGAAGACGGGAAGCACGATCGAGACTTCGGGTGCACTATGGACGGATGCCATCGAAGGGAGGCTAACGGCAACGGCGATGCCGGACCGTGAGTCGATCGGCCGGGGCGGCAGGCGGTGGTGCCCGCCGGTCGCCAACTGTTACGGTCGCCGTCATGCGAGTCGGGTTGGTCGGGTGCGGACGATGGGGAGCGTTGATCCTGCGCGACCTGATTGCGCTGGGCTGCTCGGTGGACGTGGTCGCCCGCTCGGCCGAGAGCGTGAAGAGGGCTCGCGACGGGGGCGCCCGCTCAATCGTCCCGACCGTCGACGACCTCGCCGAAGTCGAGGGAATCATCGTCGCAACGACGACTTCGACCCATGCCGAGGTCGTGGCCGACGCCCTGAAGCTCGGCGTCCCCGTCTTCGTGGAGAAACCCCTGACCCAGCATCCCGACAGCGCGGCGGCGCTCGCTGAGCAAGCACCAGATCGTCTATTTGTGATGGACAAGTGGCGCTACCACCCGGGAGTCGAAGCCATGGCGACGATCACCCGCTCGGGCGAGTTCGGAGCGCTGCGGGGGCTCCACACCCGGAGGCTGGGATGGGGCCAGGGACACGACGACGTCGACGGCATCTGGGTGCTCCTGCCCCATGATCTCGCCATCGTGCTCGAGATCGCCGGCTCCCTGCCACATGTCGTCGCTGCATCGGGGATACGCGGTACGGGCCAGAACGCGTCCCTGACCGGCCTCCTCGGGCCTGAGCCCCCCTCCGTGGTCGAAGTGTCGAGTCTCAGCCCCGTCCGGGAACGTCGCGTGCAGGCGACGTTCGACGAGGCCGTCGTCCTGCTCGATGGCGGCTACGCCGATCGCCTGAGGATTCTTCGGTCGGCAGCGAACACCGACGCCGAGGAAGCCCGTCCCATAGGGGGCGAGATGCCTCTCCTGGCAGAGCTGCGGGCGTTCATCGGCCATCTACGCGGCGGACCGCCGCCGCGGTCGTCGGCACTCGAGGGAGCCGAGACGGTGACCCGGATCGCCGACCTCAGGTCTCTCGCCGGACTGTGACCCCATGACCCGAGCGACCGTCCTGATCCCGTCGCATGACCACGGCGCCCTCCTCGGCCTGGCGGCGGCCTCGGCACTCGCGCAGAGCGTCGCGGATCTCGAGGTCTTCATCGTCCTCGATGGAGCCGACCCCGAGACCGCCGCGGCCGCCCGCTCGCTGGCCGACGACGACTCACGCGTGCAAGTCTTTGTCAATCCGAAGGGTGAACGCCACGGCGAAGCACATCGCCATCGGGCGCTCGAGGAGGCCCGGGGACGGATCATCTACTATCTGTCGGACGACGATCTCTGGTTCCCCGACCACGTCGAGTACCTCGAAGGCCTGCTCGAGGACGCAGACTTCGCCCACTCGCTCCCCGCCGTGGTCGGCTCCGATGGCGCCCTGCGCACCCCGCATGTCGGAGATCTGACCGACCCGTCACACCGTGAGCTCATCACTAGAGGGCGGAACTTCATCCCCCTCTCGACCGCCGCTCACACGCTCGCCGCCTACCGGTCGCTGCCCGAGGGTTGGACTCCGGCGCCTGCCGGTCTGCCCACTGACCTTCACATGTGGCAGAAGTTCGTAGCCGCGCCGGAGGTGCGCCTGACCAGCGGCGGGCGCCCAACGGTCCTCCGGTTCCCAACCCCTGCTCGGATCGACATGGGCCTCGACGAGCGTCTATCTGAGCTGACATCGTGGCGCGAGAGGATCGGAGACGCCGAGGGGCGAGCTTCGATTCGGCTCGCCGTCTTCGAGTCTCTGGCTTCGGAGACCGCAACCCACCGCGCGCGGAGCCTCCGGCTCGAGAGCCTTCTCGAGCAGGCCCGGCACGACCTAGACGAATCCAAGGAGGCCCTCGCCAACACCCGATCAGAACTCGAGGAGCTCGTCGAGATCGGGAGACGGAAGGCCGAACTCGAAGCGGAACTCGCCCAGACCCATGATCGGCAATCTGAGCTCGAGGATCGGCTGGCCGCAATCCAGGGGTCGATCGCCTACCGGGCGAGCCGACGCCTCGCCCGAGTCCCCGTCGTCAGGTCGATAGGCCGATGGGTTGGAAGGGCTCTAGCCGGGAGAGGAGATCGCTGAGAGATCCGGCTGCGGCGTCGCGCGGTGAGACGAGTGACGGCGGAGCCGGCCACTCGATCTCGAGGTCGGGGTCTGCCCAGTGGCAGCCCAACTCGTCATCCGTGTCCCAATAGTGGGAAACGGCGTAGACATGAAACGCCGGCTCATGAAACAAGAAACCGTGCGCCACCCCGGGGGGAATCGTCAACGCCGTCAACCGATCGCCGCTCACCGCGACCACGGCCGAGCCTCCTTCGGTAGGCGATCCCGAACGGAGATCACGCAGACCCAGCGTCGCCGCTCCGTCGATGACCATCCAGTAGTCCGCATGGCGGACATGGACGTGGACCCCTCTGAGCACCCCTGGTTCCGACCGCACCACGTTCCACTGCACCGGTGCGACGCCGGTGTCCCACTCGCTGCGGTAGATCTCGCTGAACGTGCCGCGATCGTCGCCGTGCATGGCGATGTCGCGGCGACGCACGCCTTGGGGAAGTGACATGCCCATGGGGTATCCCCCCAACGAATCCAGAGTTCGGAGCAGGCTCGCCACCTGCGAGCCCTCTCCTGCCAGGCTACCCGCCAGGTGCGTCCTCGCGGCCCTCCACGGCGGCAAGGACCAGAAACGTCACCGCCACCAGGAGGATGTGGGCCAGGATGCGGTTGCCCGAGTCACCGGAGCCCACTCGCCACGCCGACTCCCGCAGGTAGGGCAGGAGGAAGAAGAGCAGGGCGAAGCCCATGATCGAGTCGGTCCACACCCGGCTCTCCCGGAACCGATGAATGAGGAGGGCGACCGCCAGGAGTGGAACCGCCACCACCCAGGTGAGGAGCCACACTCCGTACTTCCCGACGTTGATGGCAGTCGCCCCGATGCTGTCGAACAGCACTGAGGGGTCGGTGAATGCGAAGGCCACGATCGCCACCGCCAGGGCAGGCAACATCGCCGTCTGGGCGAGACGGGCCACGGAAGCCGATCTGGCGTGGCCACCGGCGACGACCAACGCCGCCGCGGCACCGATGGCCAGGAGGTTGCCGAACACCGGCGCTGTCAGCGACACCTCGGAGCCCTCTATGGCGTGGTTCCACAGCACGATCCCGTACCAGAGGCCGGTGACGGCGACGATGGGGGCGGCGAACCACCATCGAGCCACCGGTCCCGCCCGACTCGCCGCCAGGGGCACCAGCACGATCGCCACCACCAACGGGGCCTCGGGCCGGAACAGGATCGTGCCCGCGAGGCAGAGTCCCGCAGGGATCGCCCACGCCGGCTCGTCCTCGACGAGTGCCAGCCACATGCCCCCGACGGCGATCATCAGCAGCGTGGCGATCTCGATGTGGGTGTTGATGTAGAAGAAGTCGAAGAGGAGGCGGTTCGAGGAGAGCATGAAGGCCAGGACCGCCCCCACCACGATCACGCGCCGTACCAGGGTCCAGGTCCGGGTCCTCGCCCAGACCAGCCAGCCGAGCAATCCGATCCCCGACACCCCGAACAGTGGCCCGATCGACGCCATGTACCGCCGGTCGGTCAGCCCGGACAGGGCGTGCAGGGCGGGCAGCCCGAGTTGTCGTTTGAGCAGGTCGGGGCGAAACACCGCCTCGATCCCCTCCGGCCGGCGCAGGTCGACCGACGCCAGCAGATACCGCATCGAATCGATGGTGAGACGGGTGAGATGAACGGTCCGCAGGAACCACGCCAGCCCGGCGACCGCTCCCACGGCGACCCCGAAGATCACCACCAGGTCGCGGCCGACGGTCCTCCGGGCGAGGGCGACGACGAGACCGGCCACCCCCCCGGCCACGGCGAGGCCCAACGCCACACCGGGCTCGACTGGTCGTCCCAGGGCCACAAGCACCGTGACCGCAAAGAGATACACCACCGCCCCCACCGGGAATGCCATGGCCGCCACGGCGGGAAGGGGCAGCCGGCGGTGCACGGGGGCGAGCACACCGACACCGGCCACTGCCAGCGCCGCGGCGATCGCGATCTCAGCCATCGGCGGCACCGTCCGGGAGCGGAGCCACTCGGTCGGGGACGATCAGGGCCTCGCGGCCCGCCTCGGCGTACCAGTACCTGTCGGAGGGCGGCCCCGCCACCAACGCGTATCGGAAGCCGCGGCCATCGACCAGGACCGAGCCGGTGATCTGGCGGTCGAGGCCGGCGATGTCCTGCCCCACCGCCGGGTCGTAGTCCACCACCTCGACGGTGACCCCGGAGAGGCCGCCGGCAGTGCGGGGATCGATGAACGTACCGGGGGGAAGCACCAACACCGCCCCGTCGGCGACGGAGTGCAGGTCGAGATAGAACCGATAGCGGATGTCGACCGACCACATGTCGGTCTTCACGATCGTGTGCAGGTCGCCGCCGGGATGGATGCGGATTGGCTGCCGGTGGCGGGCCGCCGGTGAGATCGCCAGGTTGACCGCCACCGTCGCCACCAGCACCAGGGGAAGGGCAGCCGCGTACCCGGGGTGCAGCCGGCCCGCCTTCTCCCGCAGTGCCTTCCACAATCTCGTCACGACTGGTTGTCCTCGAGATCGGCGTAGAGGGCGAGCAGCTTCTCCGCCTCCTCGTTCCACCGGTAGCGGCGGGAGGCGGCCCGGGCCGCCTCCCGGAAGGGGGCGGGCCCGGCGAGGATCGTCCTTGCAGCTCCGGCGATGGCACTCGAGTCGGTGGCGGGCACCACGAGCCCGGCACCGGTCTCGTTGACGACCCGGGCGATCTCCGACGCCTCCGACCCGATCACCGGCACACCCGCCATGAAGTACTCGAACAGCTTGTTGGGCAGCGATGTCGCGTAGCTCAGCGACGCCGGAACGATGTTGCACAGGCCGACTTGCGCCGACGCGGTGTACTCGAGCAACCGATCGTTCGATACCGGTCCAAAGAACTTGACCCGCTCGCCGAGTCCGCGCGATCGCACCATCCGCTCGAGGGCTGGTCGAAAGTGGCCATACCCCAGCACCACCAGCGCCACATCTTCGAGATCGGAGAGCGCGTCGATCGCGGGCTCGATTCCCCGGTGCTCCTGGATGGAGCCCTGATACAAGAGCAAAGGGACACCGGGTTCGAGGCCGACCTCGGGCCTGACGTCGACCGCCACCACGTCGCGGTGCTCGGGCACGTTGAGGATGGAGATCGAATGCGGTGGCAGAACCCCGTGCATCCGCTCGATCATCTCGATCCACACGGGGCTGGACACGATCAGAGCGTCCGCCGCCGACAGCAGCCGACCTTCGACCCGGCGGGCCCGCCACCGGGCCCATGCCCCCATTCGGCTGCGCTCGCTCGCCAACTCGTGCGAGTCGTACACGAGCCGCGCCCCCCGCGACTTGGCGCACGCCCGGCCGACCCGGAGGGTGTTGAGGTCGTGGGAGTGATAGACGTCGGCGGCCACCGCCAGCCCGGCCTTGGTCATCCGCCGATCGATCGCTCGGTCCTTGATAGCCCGACCAAGCCACCCGACCACAAACCGCAGCGCCCTGAGCACGAAACGCGCCGTCGCCACCATCAAGAGCGTTGCGCGCGTGCCGAAGCGGGCGAGATGCCCCTGGGGCGACCCAGCCGGGACCTGGGTCGAGCCGGTCACGGAGTGGCTGTCCCCCGGTGTGGCGGTCGACAGGGGGAGCATTTGCCGGGCGTCGGCGAGTCGCGCCTCGTCGACCTCCACGCCTCGCTCTGCGGCGTCGCGCACTACCGCCCTCTCGGCGGTCCTGGACAGACGGCGAGTTATCCGCCCCAGCCCGAACTCGGCCCGCGGAACCCGGATCACGGTGGCCCCATAGGGAGTGATTTCGAACTCGGGCGTGACTCTCGGGGCGAGCAGCGCCACGATCGTCACCTCGTGGCCAGCACTGGTGAGGGTCTTGGCCTCCTTGGTGACGCGGGCGTCGTACTCGAATGAGTTCTTGACGAACATGCAGATCTTCATTTCTTCATCGCGAAATGGGGTCCAAATCGGAAGAGGGCGCGGCGCAGAGCCTAGGGAGAAGCAGCCGCAGGCGATCCGAGAGCCCGGAGAGCATCAGCCCGGCTCCAATGAAACGGCGGGCCGCCGGTCGGGGCGAGACTGCCTCCTCGAGGTGATGGTCTGGGACGCAGCCAACAGCACGTACGCCATGACCACCAGGACGATGTGAGTTGCCATGCGACTCCCCGAGTCCCCGAATCCCACGCGGTAGGCCGATCCTCGGAGATACGGCAGGATGAAGAAGAGGATGCCGAACCCGACGATCGGGACCCGCCAGGGCCGCGCCGCCCGGTCTCGGCCGACGATGAGCGCAGTGGCGAGCAAGATCAGGATCACCGGCCAGGAGAACAACCAGAGACCCCCGGCGCCCGTGAAGTACTGCCACGTCCAGTCGGGGGCCAGATTGCGAATGGTGGCACCCACGCTCTCGAAGCCAATCCGCGGATTGATCGCCAGAAGCGTGGCCAGAAGCACCACCATCGCGGGGAGCAGTGCGCGGTCGGCGAGGCGCGCCCAACGCGACCCACGGTCCGAGCCGCCAACTAGTGCCAGCGCCACCACCGCAAGCACCACGACGCTGTTGCCGAGAACCGGCGCCACCGGCCCCCGATCCCACCCTCCGGGAGCATGAATCCAGAGACCGCCGACGTACCACGCGGCGAACACCGCCATCACCGGCCCGACGGCCCGCCAGCGGAGCCGCATCGGTGCGGCCGTGGCGGCGAATGGCACCAGGATCAGGGCCGTGATGATCGGGCTTTCGGGGCGGAAGAGCAGTGTGAGGGCCAGCGCCCAGCCGGCGACGATCCCCCACACCGGCTGGGACTCCTCGATCGCCAGCCAGATTCCGGCGATCGCAACGAGCATGAAGAACGCCATCATCATGTGGGTGTTGATGTAGAAGGCGTTGTAGACGAAACGGTTCGTCGAGAGCACGAAGAGGGTCGCCGCCGCGACGAGTGACCATCGCAGGCGACGAGGAACCCCGCGCAGCATGTGCGATGCCAGCCAGACGAAAAAGCCGACCGCCGATGCAGCGAACATCGGGGACACGAAGGCCAGGTATCTCCTGGGCCCCAGCTCGGCGAGGGTCTGCAATATGGGGAGCCCGATCTGCCGTTTGAGGAGATCGTCGGGGTGGATCTCCGACAGGCCGGAGGGGAGTCTGATGTCGCTCGAGACCAGCAGGTAGCGGATCGAGTCCGGTGTCAGCCGGGTGAGGTGCTGGGTCCAGGCGATCGCCGCCACCACCGCCGTCCCCACCACGACAAGCCCCAGGACGAACAGCGACTCCCAACCCAGGCTCGTGCGGACATGGGCGACCACGGAACCGGCGGCTCCGGCAGCGACGGTGAGCGCCAATGCGGCCACCACGTGCACCGTTCCCAACGTCAGCAGAAGCCCGAGACCCATGATCGAGTAGGTGCCCGCCCCGGCGGGAAACGCCAGCGACACGAGCGCCCAACGCGGGAGCCGTCCCTGAAGCGGCGCGAGCACGCCGACTCCGGATGCCGAAACGAGAACCGCGAGGCCGATCTCAGTCATCGCCACCCGGCACCGGTGTCATCGAGGAGGGGACGGCGGCGAAGCCGTCTCGGAACGAGGCGAGCCAGAACACGTCCGTCGGCGGACCGGGCACGATCCAGTACGGCACCAGCAACCCCGCGACGAGCACCCGGCCGGTACGCTCGCCGACGGCTCCAAGCAGCGCGTCGGCGGCGGGCGGGTAATCACGGATCTCGACCGCGACGCCTGCCAGGCCCCTTGCCGCGTGAGGATCCACCCAGGAACCCGCAGGCACCACAAGCGTTCCTCCACTGGCCACCGCTCCGAGATCGACGTAGAAGCCGTACTGGTCCTCGGTCGATGAGTCGTCGCGATGCACGAGGAACGCCAGATCGCCACCCCCGTGCCTCCACGCCGGGCGGGCCCCCACCGGCACGAACACGGTGGTGGCGAAGTTGGCAACGGCCCCAGCCAAGAGCGCGATCACCGCGATGGGGACGAATCGGTGGCGCAGCCAGGTGATGACCGCAGATCGCGAATCCTGGAAGGCGGATCTCATCGGGACGAGCACGCTAGTGGCCCGTCGGTCGCGGCGGCCACGCAACTACGATCCGTCTCCTTGACGTCCAACCCGTCGCTCACCGACCCCGAGTCTTTCTTCTCGACCGAGCCCTGGACCCTGGGAGTGATCGGTCTCGGTTACGTGGGTCTGCCGCTTGCGGTCACCGCCGTGCAACGCGGCCTGCGAGCCGTGGGCTTCGACGTATCCGAAGGGAGGGTGTCGGACCTGCTCGAAGGCCGGTCTCCCGTTGACGACGTCTCTGACGAGGCGCTCCAAGAGGCGCTCGCCGACGAACTGGTGATCACGACCGACGCCGAACGCCTCCGGGAGGCAGACGCCATCATGATCTGCGTCCCGAGCCCGCTGGCCTCCGACGTGCCCATCGTCTACGACGCCCGCGGCGCATACCGGCGCCGGGGGCTCTCGTACGACAGCGTCGTGGTGCTGTGACGCCCACCGTCCTGATCCTCACCACCGTCCACGGCCCCGACGACACGCGGATCCGGGAGAAGCTGGCGAGGACGCTGAGCGGCCGCATGACGGTTCGGTACGCGACCCGGCGACCGGGACCAACCGATGCCACCGGCCTCGAATGGGTCCCACTGAAGGGCGGTCGTCTCCGGCGGAATCTCGGGGCATGGCGCCGGGGATTCACGGCCAAGTACGACGTGCTCAGCCTCCACGACCCCGAGACCATCCTGCTCGGAGTCGCCGTGCGGCTGATTCGACGCAAGCCGGTGGTGTTCGACCTGCACGAGGACCTCCACTCCCAGATCCGGACCAAGGTCCCCTGGCTCCTCCGGCCTCTGCTCCACGGGGTGGCGTGGCTCCTGTTGAGGCTCGCCGGGGCCAGCCTGACGATCACCCTCGCCGAGGCGGGCTACGCCCGGCGGTTCAAGCGCCCCGGCCCGGTGTTCCCCAACCATCCCGACCCCGGCCGCCTCCCCGAGATCTCGCCGCAGCGACGCAAGGTGGTCACCTACGTCGGTGATGTCACCGAGATGCGAGGCATCCCGGAGGCGATCGAGGCGGCGGGGCGCTCCGGCCTTCCCTTCGAGGTGATCGGCCGGATCGACGCCCGCACCCGGGAGCGGCTCGGTTCGGTGGCGGCAATGGCGGGCGCCGACGTCTCCATGGTCGGGCCGCTTTCCCACCCCGAAGCGATGGAACGCGCGGCCACGGCGTCGGTGGGTATTTCCCCGCTGCGCGACCTTCCCAACTACCGCGAGTCACTCCCCACCAAGGTCCTCGAGTATCTCGCCCTCGGCGTCCCCGTCGTCGCCACCGACCTGCCGGGCACGCGCCGCGTGATCGGCGACCTCGACGCCGTATGGCTGGTACCGCCTGGGGACACGATGGCGATGGCGCACGCGCTCACCGAAGCCGTGCGCGAGGAGGCCATCGCCACGGCGACGGCTCAGGCCGGGGAGATCCGGGCCCGCTTTCGCTGGGATGCTGACGCCGTCGGGGCCCTCTATCTCTCGACGGTGCGCTGACCGACCAGGAACCCGATCCCCCACGCCAGGTGCATCAAGACGAGGGCGAGCGGAGCCGCCAGACCCGCAACGGTCCGCCGACGCAAGGATTCGACGATGCCGGTGATGGCAAGACCTGCGCCGTAGACGGAGGGAATGACCAGAGCAGCGAGTGTCGCACCAACGGCGGCGAGCACACCCGACACCACGAGGCCGAGCACGAGGAGGGGCGCCGCGAGCTGGCGCCACCGCAGGCTTCGCGGGTGGCGCCGCACCACGACTCGCTTCCAGCGCCCGTAGTCGAAGTACTGACGCCACAGTTTGCCCGGTGTGGGCCTGGGGGTGTAGTCGACCACCAGCCGTGGGTCGAACCACACCACTCCCCCGGTGGCGCGAATGCGGTGGTTCAGCTCGTAGTCCTGGTTGCGGTCCAGATCGGGAGCGAAGCCACCCACTCGATCCAGGGCCTCGCGTCGGAACACCCCCAGGTACACCGTGTCGACCGGTCCGGGATCGCCTCCCCTCCGATACCGAGCGTCCCCGACCCCGATCGGCGTGGACTGGGCAATGCCGACAGCACGCTGGAAGAAGCGGCTCCCCGCAGGCCTCTGAACGCCCCCGACGACGTCGGCTGCTGTCTCCGTGAGCACCTCGACGGCGATGCGGACGTAGTTGGGCGCCAGGACCGAGTGAGCATCACATCGCACGACGATCGAACCCCGCGAGGCGGAAATCGCCGCGTTCAGCCCGGTGGGGGTGCGCCCATCGGGGCTGTCGACAATCCGGAGCTGGGGGTCGGTGAACGCCGGCAGCGCTCGTAGTGGATCATCGGGCGGCGCCGCCACCACGACCTCGATCTCGCCCGAGTAGTCCTGGGCGAGAGCCCCGCCGATGGTGGCTGCGATCGTGCCCGACGCATCCCGGGCAGGGATCACGATCGAAACGACTGGCAGAGGGGTGCCCATCGACCGCATGATCGCAGGCGATCGGCTGCCGGCTACCGGCTGCCGGCTGCCGACCTAGTCCCTCTGCAATCCATCATCTAGTGGGTGGCGCCACCGTAGGCCGGGGAAGCGGCTGTAATCCCGGTCGGTGGTGATCCAATCGCTCCCCGTCTCGATGGCGAGCGCCGCCAGATAGGCGTCGGGGACCAAGTTCCCCTTGGCGCCGACGCTCCGACACAGCTCGGCGAAGATTCCCCAGTGGCCAGTTCCGGGTGCGAGCAGCACGGTGTTGGGTTGGCGGCGCAGCCCGTCGGCGAAGTCCAGCGCCTGCTCGATCGGCGTGGGAGCACGGAAAACGCGGGGGTGGGTGACCATCCGGACGAACCCGCTCAACACCAGCTCGGAGACGCCAATTGGCGCTGGGGATCGCTGGGCGTCGGCCAGCCACGACCAGTACTCGTCATGGCGGGAAGCGTCCTCGCGGTGCGCATACACGAGCACGTTGACGTCGAGAAGGATCACCGCTCACCCTCCATGAGCGCCACCAGTGAGGCGGTGTCGTCGAGGTCCACACCGGGCTGAAGCCCATCACCGGCAAAAGTGGGGAGCGCCGGACGCGGCTCCTCGAGGCGATCTTTCGCGGCCAGCGCTTGGCGAAGGGCGTCTTCGATCACGGCCGTCAGCGTTCGCCCAGTCCGCGCCGCCAGGGCCTTGGCTTCGACCAGCAGTTGATCATCGAGGCGAATGGTCGTCCGCACACATCTAGACATATCACCTGGTCATCAATATGTCAAGGGTGGGGCGGCGGAGACAGCGGGCGCGTTCGACACGAGCGTCTTTTCTTCAAGACGGGCCCAGCCCCGCCCGCAGGGTCAGCCGCCCCCCTCCCCCCCGTCCTCCCCCGCCCCTGCGGGGGAGGTGGATCGGTCGAAGGCCGAGACGAAGGGGGCATGAGAGCCCCCCGGAAGCCGGGGGGAGACGCAAACTGCCTCCCCCCTTGTGCTGGACTATGAGGAGTGGCAGACCTCTCCGACAGTATCCCGCTGCTCGCCCTCCTGGTGGGGCTGGTGATCCTGGCGATGTTCCTGGCGGCCGCCGAGGCCGCCCTGCTCCGCGTATCCCCGGTG
>Ga0214472_10000272_pt1 | contig 66695 bp, 72 predicted proteins | sample RVTome_6_FD_207662 | JGI IMG/M metagenome (GOLD analysis project Ga0214472, IMG submission 207662) | Soil microbial communities from uranium-contaminated site in the Upper Colorado River Basin, Wyoming, United States - RVT140D175 | ecosystem: Environmental > Terrestrial > Soil > Contaminated >...
GAGGCTGATTTTGGTAGAATACCCCAAAAAACCAAGGTATTTTTACGCATACCGTTTAAGAGGCTCAACCTCGTAGAAATGGGGTGACTTGATTTTATCTCTGTTTATTGATATAATATCTAGGTAGTTTGAAAACGCAGTACCGCCGCATTTCGCGGCCCCCTCCTCGGGTAAGAGGAAAAAATCCCGCGCGATTGAGCGCAGGAGGATGAACATGTCCAAGTTCGCGTTCGCCGCCGAGGTTCTTCCAGGTCACCTGAACGCCATGGTGAAGAACCTGATGCGTCAGGCGGGCATCAGGGATCCCAACGAAGCCGTACGGGCGTTCAATGCGGGCGAGCTCATCCTGTCTCCCCGCGACCCGCAGGCCCTGCTCAAGCCCGTCGGCGACCCCGTCGTCCTCCCTGCGGTGGCGAAGTTCACCGCCAAGGACGCTTTCACCAAGGCCAATGGCGTCGCCTACCTGGGCGACAACTTCAAGCAGTACATCCTCCCCGTTGTGGAGGAGAACGTCCCCGAGGTGGCTGTCCGGGTCTGGGATCTCACCCGTGCCGCCCGCGACATCCGCATTGCCGCCCAGCTCAACGTGGACGAGACCGGGGAGCTGTCCCTGACCCACTATTTTCAGGCCATACAGCGCAAGTTCCACACCTGGCTCGCCGCCTACGTCATCGGTTCTGACAACGAGACGTGGGCCGTGCGCGCGTACCTGGGTTCGGGCGGCTGGGGCGTCTTCGCCTTCCGGCCGGGCGACCGCGACTGGTGGCGCGCGGGCGATCGGTTCCTCTCCCGCTGATTCTTTGCACCTTCGACTTTCGGGTCGGTGGGTGCTCTGAATCTCGGACCCTCTGAAACTTTGTCCCTTGGACAGAGAAGTAGGAGGGTTCGTTTTCTTTTGCTACGATACCGGCAGGGATGCTTTTGGTCCGGCGGCTACGGCTTCCGTGCAGCGCCTCGGGCCGTGCTTCCGTAGAATCGCCTCGGGTACGCCTATGGCGAGTATCGGTACGCGTATCCAAAAACAACGAGAATCGGTGCGGCACGCTGGCGGGCTTCTGACGCCCCGGATACGATACAGCCCGGAGAGCACTCAACGGGCAGTGGCAAAGATGGCATGCCGCACGAAGGGTGGGCCGTGAACGCGAACCTGAATTCGGACGGCTGGAACGTCAACGCCAACCGGCCGGGCAACCGCAACAGGTGGAACGCGGACAATCGGTTCCTCTCCCGCTACTCTCCGCGTTCTCTCGTCCTAATGGCGGGAGTTTTGTGAGCTAAGCCCTTACGCCATCCGCCAACCATGCGCCCAACCTCTTCGATGCTGCTGCCAAGAAGTGCGAAGTGTGCGTTCGGAATTGCCTTAGCTTCCCATGCAAGCTGTGCAAAGAAACGAACCGCATCAACGGTCCGCGATGCATCGTCCAGTATCCCAAGTTTCAGCGCTACGGGGGCATATGCCGCGCGGCGCAGGGATTCCAGAAAATCGAGAAACAGCGAATCAATACGTGTGCCGAGCCCGAACCGCTCCGTCCGTGCCATGTTTCGATGGATGGGAAGCCATTTCTGATATGCCAATTTTGCTTTCTCTATGACCGGTAATAGCTTGACTGGGGGGGTGTCATTGGGGTCGGTTTTGACCGAATCGTTTCCGTTGAGAACCTTCTGTTGGCCTGGCAGGAGTTTGTGCGTGGCAAACGGCAGAAGCAGGATGTTCAGAATTTTGAATCGCTCTTGATACAGAACATCCTACTGCTTCATACTGACCTCATCAACCGTACCTACTCCCATAGCTCTTACCATCAGTTCCGCATCAACGATCCCAAGCCGCGCGACATCAGCAAGGCGTCGGTGCGCGACCGGCTCCTGCACCACGCGGTGTACCGTGTGCTCTATCCCTTCTTTGCATCGAAATTCATAGCCGACTCATTCTCTTGCCAGACAGGGAAGGGGACACATAAAGCTCTGCATCGTTTTCGTGCCTTCGCATATCGGGCCAGTTGCAATCATACTCGTACGTGCTGGGTGCTCAAATGCGATATCCGTAAGTTCTTCGCGAATATCGACCACGATATCCTGCTTGGCATCCTCGCACGCCACATCGCCGACCCTCACACGTTTTGGCTCCTAGGCCGTATCATCTCCAGCTTTTCTCCCGGCCTGCCTCTAGGCAACCTCACCTCCCAACTTCTGGTGAATGTGTATATGAACGAGTTCGACCAGTTCGTGAAGCACCAGCTCAAGGCCAAGCACTATCTCCGTTACGCCGACGATTTCGCGGTGTTGTCCCACGACAAGGGCTGGCTCATGGAGCTCCTGTTTCGCATGGGTGATTTTCTGCACGAGCACCTGAAGCTCGATCTCCATCCCAACAAGGTATCCATCACCACCCTTTCCTCCGGCGTGGACTTCCTGGGCTGGGTGCATTTCCTCGACCATCGCGTGCTCCGTACCACAACCAAGCGGCGGATGTTCCGGCGGTTGGTTGTGGTGCCGACGGAGGTGACGAGGCACTCATACTTTGGGTTGCTGGAGCATGGCAATGCATATAAGATGAGGTCGTCGTTATGAAAAAGTTCATCATCGCTAACTGGAAGATGCTTCCCCAGACCGCGGTCCAGGCGCGAGAGATACTCGCGCGCACGGATGAGTTCTTGGGTGGCCTTCAGGAGCGATTCGAGCCATCGCTGGTATTCTGCCCCCCGTTCGTGTTTTTGGACGAGGTTGCCACGGCACTGGGGCAGTCGCACCTGCTCCATGATGCCGAGTTGGGTGCTCAAGATATTGCTACCCGTGATGAGGGTGCGTTAACTGGTGAGATATCCGGGCCACAACTGGCGGTCTCCGGGGTACGCTATGTCATCGTCGGACACAGTGAACGACGGTGGACATTGGGCGAGGACGATGCGACGGTGAACGCCAAGCTCACGGCGGTGCTTCGGAACGACTTGGTGCCTATCGTTTGTCTAGGGGAACGTGAAAGGAGTGGAGCATGGGAAGAGATACTTCGTGCACAGGCACGGGCGACGTTTCACGATGTCGCACCGGTGGATATTGCACGGTGCCTCATCGCCTATGAACCTGTCTGGGCCATCAGTACGAATCCCGATGCTCGCCCCGATACCCCCGAAAGCGCCCTAAAATCTATTGAACTGCTCCGTTCGTTCTTCGCCGAGGAGTTTGCCACTGCCGATGTCCGTGTACTCTACGGAGGGTCGGTGAATCCTGACAATGCCGTTGCGTTCCTGGGTACCAAGGGTATCGACGGGGTATTGGTTGGTGGAGCGAGCGTCCGTCCGGACGATTTTGTACAGATACTTCAGGCAGCGATCGCACCTCTATGAGAAATGTACAGGACATTCCTGAGTTCAAGGGCGCCCGTGTGCTGGTGCGTGCTGACTTTGACGTGCCCGTAGATGGCAATGGTCACATCACGGAGGATTTTCGAATATTCAAACAGAAGGAGAACCTCGACTATCTACTCTCGCGCGGGGCCAAGGTGGTCATCATCGCACACCTGTCGGCACGCGACTCGTTCCGTGACCTTCAGCCACAATTACGCCGTCTACTCGGTCGGGAGTTTGCATTTATTAAGGACCTGGCTGACTTGCAGGAGTCACACGGTGACGGTGGCTCCCTGTATCTTTTGGACAATATCCGTCGTTGGAAGGAAGAGGTCGAGAACGAACCGGCGTTCGCCGCCGAGATTGCCGGTGGATTCGACTATTTCGTCAACAATGCGTTCGCAGTGAGCCACCGTGAGCATGCATCGGTCGTCGGTCTGGCGTTCCAGCTTCCGGCGTACGCGGGTCTTTTGATTCAACAAGAGGTGCATGCGCTTTCCCAGGTCACGGATGCGCCCGCCGAAGGAAAAGTGGTCGTCATGGGAGGTGCAAAGGCGGCCACCAAGGTGCCGGTCATCAAGCATTTTCTGGACCGGTCCGAACAGGTGCTACTGGGTGGCATTATTGCCATCGACATCATGAAGGCCAAAGGCGAGGATATTGGTCCCTCGCGCGTGGACGAACAACTGGAGCGATTACTCGAGGGGCTGGATGTTAACGACCCGCGTCTGTCCGTGCATCAGGATTCCATTACCCAGGAGGAAGCCATCATGGATATTGGCCCGGAGTCGGCTCGCCGATACGCCGAGATTATTCGTGTCGCCAAGACGGTCATCTGGAATGGGCCGATGGGCAAGTTCGAGGATGAGCGTTTTGCCGAAGGGACTCGTAGTATCGCGCAGGCCATTGCCGACAGTGAGGCCTTTTCCCTTATTGGGGGTGGTGATACTATAGCCGCCGTTAATCGGTTCGGTCTCCTGGACCGGTTCGACCATGTGTCAACCGGCGGTGGAGCAATGCTTGCATTCCTTGCAGGCACACGGATGCCCGGCCTGATGCCACTGGGTGTTTATACGAAATGACCAAGTTTACGGAACATCGTGCGCATCCGCGCACCATTGAGAAAGATATTGTCGTGCTCTATCACGCCGAATGCACCGACGGGTTCGGCGCGGCCTGGGCGGCATGGCGACACCTGGGCGATCGTGCCCAATATGTGCCAGTCGAGCATCAGCACGGTGTCCCCGAGGGACTGGAGGGCAGAACTATTTATACGATTGATTTCACCTATCCTCGTGAGGCAACTGAGCGACTCATGAGAACCGCGAAGCGGCTGACGAGCATTGACCATCATATCTCGGCGGCGGAGACGACCCGTATAACGCAGGACGGTGTTTTCGACAATGAGCATTCGGGTGCCATGCTCGCCTGGCGGTATTTTCATCCCGACGAGGAGCCGCCTTTTCTCATACACATCATTGAAGATCAGGACCTGCATCGGTTTGCTATCCCTGAGACTGAGGTGATATCCGAGTGGTTGGACCTATTCGACTTCTCATTCGAGGAGTATAGCCGTATCGCCGAACTGCTGGATTCGGCAGACGGCCGTGCTCGAATCATTCAGGAAGGAGCGCTTATTCGTCGGTATCATGACAAGCTTGTCGAACGATTGGTCGTCAATACCGCCTATGACGTGCGGTTTGAGGAATATCGTGCACGTGCGGCGAACACTGAACAATTCCATTCGGAGATTGCCACCGCACTGGCCGAGCGGGCGGATTTTGGTATTGCTTGGCGTCAGCGTCCGGGCGGCGTGTACGTCTCGCTTCGCTCAGATGGACGGGTAGATGTCTCTAAGGTCGCGGCCCGATACGGTGGGGGAGGGCATGCCAAGGCATCCGGATTTACCGTGCCGACGACCGCGGACTTGCCGTTCGAGATGATTCAGGATGATGAAAAAAGTAAACGTACATCATGAGTACCCATGCATACAACATATGGACGGACGGCGGCGCTCGGGGTAATCCGGGCCCGGCCGCGTACGGCTTTGTTATCAAAGGATTGGGCACGGATGCCGTACGGCAGGGAGAGGCTATCGGGCGGGCCACGAACAATGTGGCCGAGTACACGGGGGTCGTCGAGGCTTTGCGTGCGCTCGCTCGGCACATCAGTGCAGATGAGGCGTTGGTTGCGCGCGTGACTGTTTATGCCGACAGTGAGCTTCTGGTGAAGCAAATGAATGGTATCTATCGAGTAAAAGATGCGCGTTTACGCGAGCTTCACGCGGATGTGCGCAATGAGGCACAGAAGTTCGGTGCGGTCTTATTCGTACATGTGCGCCGAGGAGAGAACAAAGAAGCCGACCGGCTAGTGAACATGGCACTCGATCGCGACTGAAAGACGAGGCTCTTCAGGGAAATGTTGATATTTCGTCCGCTTTGGCGGGCATTTTCCGTATATAATGAAATGAACTATGTCCGACATGATTGAAAAGCACGCAATCGCGGAGAAGCACACCGTCATTGAGTCGCATGAGACGGAAAAGAGCGAGGCCGTCCATTTGTACGAGAACTGGGTGACCACGGTCATACCGAATCTCCTGGTGCCTCGTATTGCCGAACTTGAAAAGAATTTCGATGCGGTCCGTCACGATGACTCGCCGATGGCAAGCGATATTCGCAAGGAGACGCGTACGAAGTTGGGTGACTTGGTGGATGTCATGGAAGAAGTGCTCCAGGACCCAAACGTGCCCCAGGAGATACGGGATAAATACGAGGCGCACCTGGAACCCATACGGAAACGTATTGAGCGTTTGCATCAGCGCGTGGAACCGCAGGAGTACGACCTGAACATGCTGACGGTCGCCCAAGATCTTCTACAAATACGAGAGATGCTCAAGGAGCGGGGAGGGGATCCGAAGGTCGCCGAGACGATGCGCCAGGAGATTGAACGCTTAGGGCAGGAGCTTCAGCGTATGGATGCGGAGGCGGACTATCCGGATACTGAGGTCCGGCGCGATGTCGAAAGTATCTACCGGGAACTCCAGCAGGACTGGGTGTCATCGGCTCCTCCATCGGTCCCGAATGAGCGGCCTCTTTCTTCAGCGCAGGCGGATGCGACATGGATGCCGCGCGTTCCGCGACCGCCGTATGCAGTCCGCCTGGCCACGAGCGTTTCCGATATGGCTCCGCCGGCGCGGGATGTCTCCGTTGAGGGTTGGGATATTAACGCACTCGAGCAGGTATTGGAGACATTCAGGGCCGAGCATAACCGCATTCTTGCTGAGCATGAGGCGATGGTAGAGAGTCTCAATACACAGATACGGGATCGGAAATTACAGACACTTCGTGATACACTAAAGCCATCGAAATGAAGCGAACTCTCAAGGTACTGAAAAATCCGTTTTCGCTTTCCGGGACCTCCCCTGAGGACATCCGCCTGGCGTCCGCACCGGTGCCACCACGCCCTCCTGCAGGTTATACCCAGCAGAAACCGCGCGTGCGTCTGGCCATGGCCGAGTCATCGGAGGAGGATATCGAACGCCGCTTGAATGAGGCGCTCGAAAAACCAGGGTCGCCTTCAGAGACCGAAGCATCCAAACAAGATGCGGTAAAACATGCATTCAAAGACATTGATAAAGTACTTGAGCATTCACGAGAGGGCCTTTCTTCGGAGCGTCTAGACGAGGGAGCGACCGGTGAGGAGATGCACACGCACGCACAGGATGTGGAACGCACCGACCAAGCACTCGGGGAGGCCGCGGGACAGGCGCGCCAAGAGGTGGGCTCGCTGATTCCGAACGACGAAGAAGAGCCGGTAGTTTCGCCTCTGCCGACTGCTCCGGAGGCCCCATCCACAGAAGGAGTGGACGAAGAAGAGCCGATTCCCATCATGAGCGCAGAGGAAGCGGCACGGGTCCACGATGTCGCCGGGCTGGAGGGGACTCCTGCACAGAAGAAGCGCGATGAGGAAAAGGAAGCTGAAATAGATATCGAAGAGGTTCCTGCTCCCGGAGGAGGGACCGAACAGGTCCAGGTCCTGCAGCGTGACGAGAAGGGGAAGCCAACCAAGGTATTTCGTATGGAAGCCGAGGTCCCCGAAGAGCATCCCGAGGCAGACCGTGCGCATGAGAAGGAGCCTTCGTCCAAATCCGAATCTGCGCCCGAAGCGACTTTGCGGCGCACGGCTCCGGAACGATCCACCGCTTCGGCGGGACGAGAGCGTCCGGAACAATTCGAGCTTCCCTGGTGGGAGCGCTGGTTCCCGAATCTGTCGGCACGGATGTATGAACTGGGTGTCGAACGGGCACGCGCGCCGATGATGAAGGCGCGTGACCTCCTGGAGCAACAGCGCGACCAGACTCAGCGCATGGAGGATACCTACGCACGGCATCAGGAGAATCTGAATCCGATTCGTGCAACCTACTACAAGTGGTGCCTGGAGCGTTCGCGCGGTAAGGAGCGTGCGTATGAAGCGCAGATGCGCAAGTTCCATGGTGTCATGTCTGAGCGTTCAGAGAACATTAAGCGTATTCTGCGCGGGACCGAACGGAAATATCGCAGTGAATTGCGCCCCCACGAGGTGCGAGCGGATGCGGAGAAGGCACGCCTGGACGGGCTTCGCTCGCTGAACGAGGAATTGAGCGATTCATTGGAGTATGCGAGTGAAGAGCTGGTGGGCTTGGAAGAGGAGGGGCGTGGACGTAAAAGTTTGCGACGTTCCCGTGAGTTCGCCGAGGCCAGGCGCGAGGTGCGTGAGCGGCTCCGGAGTATTGGACGGCGGCTTCGGAACAACGAAATTGAGATATCCCGCCGCAACGCTCGCTTTGTCGAGGCCAATGCGAACGCGGACCTGTGGCGGGACCGTATCAACGACCTTGCCGAACGGACAAAGGGAAGCGAACTGGAGTTTGATATACCGGATCCGGAAGAGATGCGCGTTTCCGGGTTCGGTTCATTGCCGGATTATGAAGTGCAGCGTTCGGCGAAGGAAGCGGAGGCCGGCTCGACGCCCGAGGAAATCGACACAGAGGAGCATGAGGGACTTGCCGTAGATGAGCAGTTTGTCGAGTTCTGGAACCAGCTTACTGGACGAGAGAGTGAGAAAATCGAGCACGAGGGGTTCATGGAACGCCTGCGGGAACAACTCGCCGATCAAGGGAAGGACGAGTTTGATGAGGCCAGCGACCGGGAAATTGAGACCGTAGTGAAACAACTCTTGAGCGAGCAGGGCGTGGTTCGCGGGCCGTCCTGGTGGAAAGGGAAGGTTGCCCGCATCTTGCGATTAATTCGTAACGAGTAGTGCTATGACGAAGACGACATCACCAATCAATAAGCTGTCTGACGAGGCTATCGTACAGCGTCTCCGTGCACTTTCCGATACGCTCGGTACTCTCGAGCGGGAGGCCGGCGAACAGATGGACCAAACATACGAGGAGAGCGACCGCGCACTTGCCGCGCTCGAGGAGCAATCCGATTTGGATGCTCGGATGACGGTCATTTCCGAGCAGGCCGTTGAGCGCGTCGAAGAGGAATTGGCCGAAACCGAGGAAGAGATTCGTCGGGAAGAGAAGATACTCGATGACATGCCGGTCCTCATGCCCGTCATTGATCCCGAGGACCGCTAAGGGGGTTTATGCAGAGATGTTTCCATATACTCTTCGATATGGTATAATATATCTGTTCGGAGCACGGACGGCCGCTCCTTGCATTCTCGCAAGGGGAGGAAAGTCCGAGCATGCCCTGGCACACGTGTGTGAGGAGCAGGGTAGCAGGTAACGCCTGCACGCCGTGAGGCGAGAGGTGCGAGCAGAGACGCTCATTCCCGAAAGGGAACGAGGGGCAAACCCAAAGTCGCTGATTAATCAGAGGCGGAGCCCAGTCCCGGTCGAGGGTCAAAGACCGGGAGTGAAACGGCTAAATCCTTACCTGCATGCAAGTACAGCGTTTCCGCCCGCAAGGGTGGATTCGAAAAGTTCGTACGCTAGCGCCCGCCGAAGCTTCGGCGAAGGTGGGCTTGAGTTCGATGGTGACATCGAACCCAGACAAATGGTCGTCACCTCGGTTCCGAGAGGGACCGGAGAACAGAACTCGGCTTATAGTGCATCCGAACCAAGAACCCCCGCAAGGGGGTTCTTGCATGTGCGCTTTCATCCGAGGTCCGATTATGGTACGAAGTGCCAATGCGAAGCAGGGAATTCGCCTTCAATGTTCTCCGGGTTCCGGTCGATTTCGGTGCTCTCGTACTGGCTGGCCTTTTTACGTACGTTCTTCGTACGGAGGTATTGGATGCGTGGTGGCCGGTGCTTTTTTCGTTCAACCTCCCGCTCTCCCGTTACTCCCTGCTTGTCGTGGCCATCTCCCTACTCCTGGTGGGGGCCTATGCTGTGTCCGGGCTGTATTCGATGCGCGTGCGTCTTTCGTTCATGGAGGAACTCTCCCGGGTGTTTGTAGCCACTTCGGCCGGCGTAATGGGAGTCATCCTATTTATTTTCCTACGCCAAGAGCTATTCAATTCGCGGTTCTTGTTGGTCGGGTTCTGGTTCGTTGCGTTCACGTTCGTCTCATGCGGACGATTAGTATTCCGGCATGTCTACCGGTACTTGATGTCCCGCTACGGATGGGGACGACACCGGGTACTTCTTATTGGTGACGATACGGTCACCGAGACGGTCCGTGAAACCGTCTCTCGTGATCCTACATGGGACTACGAAGTCGTCCGGCAATTGCGCGACCCTGACCTGCAAGAGGTCATTCGTGTGGTCGGCAATCCTGGGGTGGATGAAATTATCCTTGCGAATCCAAATTATCCGGCCGAACGGGTGGTTCCTCTGGTTGATTTCTGTCATGAGCGACATATTGATTTCTCGTTCGTTCCGAACATCTACCAGACACTGACTACACACTATGCGGTGGATGCCATCGGGAATGTGCCGGTCGTCCAGCTCCGCCGTACGCCGTTGGAAGGATGGGGGAGGGTCTTTAAGCGGGTTGTTGACCTCATCGGTGCCTCGGTAGGACTGGCGGTGCTCGTGCCATTCCTAGGGGCTATTGCCTTCGCCATTAAATGGGAGACGGCGGGGCCGGTAGTGGTGGGTCTGGGGCGAGTTTCTCGGAATCGCCGGTTCCGGCTCCTGAAGTTCCGCTCTATGATTGAGAATGCCGAAGAGCTCAAGCCTCTGCTCGCCGTGTATAACGAGCGGGCCGACGGCCCGCTCTTCAAGATGCGCGATGATCCGCGGGTTACCCGAGTGGGTCGTTTTCTGCGTACCTACCGTTTGGACGAACTACCCCAGCTCGTCAACGTGCTCCGTGGTGATATTTCTCTGGTCGGCCCGCGACCGCATCAGCCGGACGAGATTGCAAAATATGAGAAGCACCATCATAAGCTCCTAGCGATTAAGGCCGGCGTGACCGGGCTGGCCCAGGTCAGCGGCTCCAGTGACCTGCCGTTCGAAGAGGAGGTGAAGCTGGACACCTTCTATATTGAGAACTGGTCGCTGGGTATGGATACCCGTATTGTACTGAAGACCGTTCTCACGTTGCTTCGGGATCGGAGCGCAGTTTGACAGTCTCGTATGCGGGGGAGGGAGGGGCGATAAAAGCCAACTTATGAAACTTGCATTTGTTCATGAATATCTGAATCAGTACGGCGGGGCCGAGCGGGTACTGCAGGTTCTGGGTGCACGCTGGCCGAACGCGCCTATCTATACGATGCTCTACGATGCCGCCGCGACCGGTGGGGTATTCCGAGAGGCAGACATGCGGACCTCGTTCCTCCAGCGTCTGCCGGGGAGCCGACGATGGCACCATGCGTACACTGCCTTGATGCCGATGGCGGCGGAGAGTTTTGACACGGGCGCGTTTGATACCGTTCTATCTCTTTCCGCATCGTTCGCTAAGGGCATTGTTACGCGGCCGGACACACGGCATATTTGCTATTGCCTAACGCCACCGCGGTTTCTCTGGGACGATAGTCATCGGTTCGTTCGTCGGTTTAGCCTTCCACCCCTGTTCCGGTTTGCCTCTCCACTCCTTCTTTCCTATCTGCGCGTCTGGGACCGTCAGGCGGCCGACCGTGTGGATGAATTTGTCGCCATTTCTCGATGCGTACAGGAACGTATTGGTAAGTACTACGGACGAGAGTCCTCGGTCCTCTATCCGCCCGTGAACGTGGAAGTATTCTCCCGGAATCCTGAGCGTTCTCCTGGTGACTACTTTCTTATGGTTGGCCGTTTAGTCGCTTACAAACAGTTCGAAATCGGTATCCAGGCGGCAAATCGGCTCGGCATCCCACTCGTTATCGTTGGTACGGGCGCTCAGGAGCGACGCTTGAGACATCTGGCGGGTCCAACGGTCTCGTTCGTCGGACGCGTCAATGACGATGCGTTGGTTGAGCTCTATGTCGGTGCACGCGCGGTCTTGTTCCCGCAGGAGGAAGACTTCGGTATCGTGCCGGTTGAGGCGATGGCGGCCGGCCGACCGGTTATTGCCTATCGAGGCGGGGGAGCACAGGAGACCGTACTCCATGGGGAAACCGGCCTACTGTTTGACGAACAAACATCCGAATCCCTGGCCGAGGCTTTAGAGCGGTTCGACCGGTCCTCGTTTGATCCTCGACGGTGCCGTGCGCAGGCGAGGGAATTCGATGTCTCACACTTCATTTCACGCATGGAAGCGATCTTCGGGTAATACAGAGAAGAGAAAGTGAGGTATCCGGTTCTCGCCATGGGTCTGACATGCATCATGCCGCATGCTTCGTCTGAACCTTCTGAACCTTGAGCATTGGTGAAGGTGCGCTACGCTGTCACACATGACGACGATTGGCGTTGATTTGCGAGTATTCAATACGGGGCGTATCAGTGGCGTGGAAGAGTATACCCGCATGCTGTTGGCGCACATGGTTCCACTGGATACCACCATTCGGTATCGTTTTCTGATCGTGAACAGAACTGGTGCGATTCCGGACGAGGACTGGCTCGTGGCACCTCATGTGAAGGTGCACGCGCTGACTCGTTCTAGCCGCTTCATGAACATTTCCATGCGTCTGTCCGGGCGCCCGCAGATTGACCAGCTCGTTGGGAATCCCGATGTCTTCTTCTTCCCGCATTTCATATTCGGTACTCTGTCATCTCGGTGTCCGCGCGTACTCACGTTCCACGACCTCTCCTATGAGCGGTTCCCCGAGTTCTTGCCCCTGCGTCGACGGCTCTGGCACCGTCTTCAAATGCGTCCCCGCTGGCAGGCCGGTCATGCGGACCGGCTTATTGCCGTCTCATCGTCGACCGCGCGTGACCTGCGCACGCTCTACGGCATCGCATCCGAGCGCATCTCGGTGGTTCATTCCGGCGTCGACCCGTCATTGCAGTGCTTGTCGGATGACCAGGTTGCCGCATTTCGCCGTGACCGGGGACTGCCGGAGCGTTTCATTCTCTCCCTCTGTACCGCTGAGCCTCGGAAGAATCTCGTCGGACTGGTCCGTGCATTTGAACGATTGGCATCTGGCCCGGCAGGAAAGGGTGTTCATCTGGTCATCGCCGGAGAGCACGGCTGGTTGGGGAGTGCATTGGACTGGGCCGTGACGCACTCTCCGTACCGTTGCCGCATCAGGCTCGTGGGTCCCGTGTCTTCATCCGAGCGTGCGTACTGGTATGCTGCCGCATCGGTATTCGCGTACCCCTCATTTTTTGAGGGATTTGGGTTTCCGCCACTGGAGGCCATGGCATGTGGCACACCGGTGGTCACCGGACATCACTCCTCTCTGCCGGAGGTAGTCGGCGATGCCGGTCTACTCGTGGACTCGTACGATCTGGATGCCATTGCCGCAGGTTTAGCGGCAGTTCTAACCGACCGCGACCTACATGCTTTGCTCTCACGCCGTGGTATTGAACGTGCCAGGCGCTTCTCGTGGAATCATGCAGCCGAGCAGACACTGGAGATTCTCGTCCGCGCCGGCATGAGGAACCATCCACACACACATGCTGACCACGACGCGGTATACTAGAGGATATGCCCCCCGGGAAAAAGCATGAAGGGGCGATGCTTGACGTCAAAAAGAAGGACGTGTTTTCTCGTGCGCCCAAGCACTCCGTACGACCACAGTCCTCCGATTCCCGTGATATCAGCGATGAGCTTGTGCATGACCTGATGCGTACGGTCTGGATCGGAGAGGCGGAGCACGTCCGTCTTGCTCGTACGCGGACGACATTCGATATGCCGGAGCGCACCGATGAACAGCAGTATATCGCTCGACGTCCCGGGAATGTGGATACCGCCCCGAACCTGCTTATACGTCCGGCCCAGAAAAGTCCGTGGACGCTCATTCCCTGGTTCCTTGGCGCATTTGCAGTCATCGGACTACTCTTGGCGGTCAGTACTCAGGGACTCCGTGTACGGAATCAGGTCGTCCAGGATGGCCAAGCCGCTATCGAGCACTTACTCCAAGCACGTGGTGCGGTCGAGCGTTTTGATTTCGCCGCCGCCTCGGACGACTTTTCGTCGGCGTATGCACAATTCGATAGGGCGCGGGATGACCTGGGCATCTTCAATACCCGTATAGGTACCCTCTTGGCGCGTTTTCCTGGCGGAGGGAGCATTGGTACGGCAAAAAACCTCATTGCCGCAGGCGAGCACCTAGCGCTGGCGGGCGGTGCGTTGAGTAATCTGGTGTCCGCGCTTTCCGAATCCGGCGCTATCCTCGACCCCACCAATGACGGCAGGGTCTCGTTTTCCTCTGTTCTTTTGCCGATGCAAGAATCGCTAACGGATGCGCGGGAACATTTGGCCCGGGCGCACAACCTGCTTGAGGGCGTAAATGCTGACCAGGTTCCCGGGGACCAGCGTGAGGAGTTTCTCCAGATACGCCAAACCCTACCGTCGTTCCTCGAGCTTACCGAGCGCGGCGCGGCGTATGTGCGTTTCCTGGAGACTGCCATTGCAGGGCAGGGACGTATGACGTATCTCATCCTGTTTCAGAACACCAGCGAACTGCGGCCGACCGGCGGATTTCCGGGAAGTTTCGGCGTTGCCGAGTTCGAGAACGGGCGCCTGGTTTCCTTCGAGGCGGATGACGTCTACAATCCCGACGGCCAGATTACGGATCTCATTGTGCCGCCCAAGGCATTACAGCACATCACGCCCGGGTGGGGACTTCGGGATTCGACCTGGTTTGCCGATTTTCCGACCTCGGCCCAGAAGGCCCTCGAGATGTATGAACTTGGTTCCGGTCGCCGGGTGGACGGAGTACTTGCGGTGACGCCGAAGATTATCGAAGGGCTATTGGCCATCTCCGGTCCCGTGTCTATGCCCGAATATGATCTTGTGTTGGACCAGAATGATTTTCTCGCCAAGCTTCAGGTTCAGGTAGAATACGGTCTTGATAAAAAAGAGAACCGTCCGAAGAAAATTATCATGGAGCTGACCCCGGTTATTCTTCGGAAGCTGTATCAAGCTCCCGCGGGGCAGTGGCTGCGGGTGTTATCGGTATTCAGTGAAGGCCTGAAGCATCGAGACATCATGATGTATTTTCCAGACGAACAATTACAGGCATTCGTCCGGAGGGAATCGTTTGACGGAGGGTTGCATCAGGGGCCGGAGGATTTTCTGATGGTGAACTTGGCGAACGTGAAAGGAGGAAAGGCCGATGTCGTGACTGATACGGCGCTCGGCCTGAAAACGACCGTTGGTGTCAATGGAGTAACCCATCGGTTGACCGTCACCCGACGTCATGACGGCGGGAGAAGCGATTACGGGTTCTATAATCTGCGTAACCCGGCCTATGTGCGGGTGTTTGTGCCGAAGGATAGTCGCCTGGAGCACATTGAAGGAAACACGAAGCAGGGATTTCGCCAGCTTGTCTCATATGCGAATGCATTGTTCGATCCCGACTTGGACGCGGTTGAATCCTCGGCCATCTATGATGGTGCCCGGGACGTGACCATCTACGAGGAGTCAGGCCGGACGGTGTTCGGTTTCTGGCTGGTCGTAGAACCGGGTGAAACCAAGGAGACCCAGATACAGTGGACGACTCCGCATGCATACGCCGGCACCGATTACGCGCTCTACATACAGCGGCAACCGGGGCTGGAAGTCTCCGGTCTTACCTGGGAGCTCTCGGTTACCGGTTCGGTCCGGTTGGGACAGTCGTCTCCTGCGCTTACGGCGACGAATGGTATCTGGCGCCTCTCGCATCCACTGGCCACGGACCTACCTATCTCTGTCTCATTTGAATAGAAAACCCTCCCGTATCTCGCGACACGGGAGGGAGGGACTAACAGGGAGGCCGATGCGAGCGCTTACGGCCTTCCCGGGAACGTCGGATGTCGTGCGCCCGACCCAGGGAAGCCCGGAGCATGGCGTACAGGAGAGCGATTAGGACGACAACGGCACTCATGGACAGGAGCACCTGCCCGACGGCAGTCGTTGCCGAGATATTTCCCGCGATGCCCTGGTGCATCGCGGTACCGGCCGTCCCGGACAGAAAGAATACCCAGAACAGGCCGGATGGACCCATGAGTATGAGTGCTGCCAGGGCCAGCACTCTCCCGAGGACCTTCCAGTTCATCCTACACCTCCTTTTTTGAGGGTCTTTTTTAATTATACCATAAAATTGTTTTTAGTACATATTCTCTTGTTTTCCTCATTTTTCGTGGTAAAATCTTCTGACGCATGACTCCTCCCATCCGCAATTTTTGCATCATTGCGCATATTGACCATGGCAAATCCACGCTCGCGGATCGGTTTTTGGAGCGCACCGGAACGGTGGAGAAGCGACAGATGCATGCCCAGTATCTGGATACCATGGAGCTGGAGCAGGAGCGGGGCATTACTATAAAACTACAGCCGGTTCGCATGCGGTATGTCCATGAGGGGACCGAATACGAGCTCAATCTCATAGATACGCCCGGGCATGTCGACTTCGCCTATGAGGTTTCTCGGTCGCTGGCGGCGGTTGAAGGTGCAATCCTGCTCGTGGACGCCACCAAGGGTGTCCAGGCCCAGACGCTGGCGAATCTGCATCTGGCTAAACAGCAGGGATTGGTCATTGTGCCTGCGGTGAACAAGATTGATATGCCGACGGCGCGGACTGCACAGGTCAAGGATGAGTTAGCATCGCTTCTGCATGTCGAACCTGACGAGATTCTGGAGGTCTCCGGCAAGACGGGCGTCAACGTGGATGCGCTCCTGGCGCGGGTCGTCGAGAGGGTGCCGGCACCCTCTACGCCGTTCACGGACGGACAGGTGCGCGCAGTGGTGTTCGACTCTACATTCGATGCGTACAAAGGGGTCATCGCGTTCGTTCGCGTCTTTAATGGAGCGCTTCCTAAGAACGTGAACGCTCGAGGGTGGGCTACCGGAGCCCGTTTCGATGTTCTCGAGGTTGGATATTTCTCGCCCAAACTAATGCCGGGAACTGAGCTTCACGAGGGGCAAATCGGGTATGTGGCGACCGGACTGAAAGATCCTGATCAAATCCATGTTGGCGACACTCTGACACTGGCGAATGTGAATGAGCAGACCTTCACGCCATTGCCGGGATACCGTGAGATTCGGCCCATGGTGTTCGCCAGTTTCTTTCCAGAGAACAACGAGTATTACGACGAACTCAAAGATGCACTCGCCAAGCTCAAGCTCACAGACGCGGCGCTCTCGTACGAGCCCGAGTCCTCGGCGGGCCTGGGACGCGGGTTCCGGCTCGGATTCCTGGGCATGCTCCACGTGGAAATCGTTACCGAGCGGTTGTCCCGCGAATTCGGCCTGAAGCTCATCGTTACGACGCCGTCGGTCGAATATGAGGTGAAGCTCAAGACGGGTGAGACCCGGCTGATTCGAGCGGCGGCATCGCTTCCGGATCCGTCCCATATCGAATATATCGCCGAGCCGTCCGTTCGCCTGGAGGTCATCACCCCGTCCTCACACCTGGGGAATGTCATGGAATTGTTGGGGACGGTCAGAAACACGTACGTGAAGACCTCGTATTTAAGTACTGAAACAGCCCTCCTTGAATATCTGGTACCATTGGCGGAGATTGTCACGGATTTCTATGACCGACTCAAATCGGTCTCACAGGGGTTTGCCTCCATGAACTATGAGACGGGAGAGATGCAGGTGGCTGACCTGGTTCGTCTGGATATCCTGGTCGCCGGTGATATTGTCGAGCCATTCTCGCGCATTGTGCCACGTCATCAGGCGCAACGCATCGGGCGCACGATGGTTGATCGTTTGAAAGAGACTCTGCCTCAGCAATGGTTCCAGGTGACCCTGCAGGCGGCAGTGGGTGGTAAGATACTGGCGCGCGAAGACCTCAAGGCGCTTCGTAAGGATGTAACGGGATACCTATACGGTGGCGACGTCACCCGTAAGATGAAACTGCTTAAGAAGCAGAAGGAGGGGAAGAAGAAACTGCAAGAAACGGGCCGTGTGCAGATACCCCACGACGTGTTTTTGAAGATGCTGAAAAAATGAGTGAACAGTGGGAGGAGTGAACAGTCCCGAACTGACCGCGGTATACTAGTAGAACAGAGGAACAACGAGGAGCAGGACCATACTGGTGATGGTCACCACTGCAACGACAGTGGAAATGGCACGCAAGGTGGAGCGGTCGAGCATCATACCCGCATAGTATATCGGGCACGTTCCATCAGCAAGGTGTATTTATGAGTATGCGAGAACGACTCTCATCGCGTTGGCTGACCGTACTCCTTATGGTATTGGTTTTGTTTTTGGTTCGCGAGGTCGTCGGAGTACTCCAGCGTGTACGACAGGTCCGTGGCGAGGCCGAGCGCCTGGCCGAGCGGATGACAGACCTAGAGCGCGATATAGACCGCCGGCGCGTGCTCCTGGAGCGCATGCAGGACTCTTCCTGGATGACGTATCAGGCACGTCTGCGACTGAATTACAAACTACCCGGTGAGCATGTCGTGGTGGTATACAAAAAGGAAAAATCCGATATAATAGCATCCGCCGCGGACGAGGGACCGACACTCCGGAAACGTTCCTGGTGGTCCCGTCTGACGGACTGGTTTCGATGAGCTCCAAAGGAGCGTAGGTTTCTTCTGCGCACCTCCCAGCGGGCCTGCCCGAGGACCGAAAGCGGGTATAGTACAGTGGTAGTACGGTTGCTTCCCAAGCAACAGGCACGAGTTCGATCCTCGTTACCCGCTCCGACAGGAATTGCCACCTTAGCTCAGTTGGTAGAGCAGCACTTTCGTAAAGTGAAGGTCCCCGGTTCGAATCCGGGAGGTGGCTCCAAGGTTGTACTTTCGTCTAATATAGGACTCCTACCGAAAAACAAGCGAAAAAGCAGAGGGCAAAGAAGGTATGGAGTAGGTGCTCACCAAATTGCTCAAAAACCCCTTATATTATGGGGTTTTTGATATAATAACTAAAATATGGTATAATATAGGTATCAGTTCTTGAAAAACCCGTAGTGCTTCCGCCAGGGAGCACCCATTTCCTAGGAGGAAATAATGAACAAGTTTTTGACGGTTCTGACCGCGCTGTTCATGGTGGTGGACCCGGTGTTCGCCGCCGAGACGACCTCCGTCACTGAAGAGGTAATGGAGGTCGCGCAACTCCTTTCGACGGAGTTGCGTACCGCCCCCTTGAGCGTAGAGCGCAAGGTGACTGGCGCACAGGTCGGTTTCGAGGGCATCCGTGAGGATGCCCCGTCCAAGCCGAAGGAGTCGTTCTTCGGCCCCAGCAACCTGTTGCTGGGTGTCGGCATCGCCGTTAGTGTCGTGGCTGACGTGGAAAGCACGTTCAGCTGTATCGACACCGTCAACGTTGTTGACGAGCCACTCGGTGACGGTCGCATCCGGCGAACGACCTACTCATGCGTGGAGGGCAACCCGCGCATGGAGGACTACGTCGAGCGAGGAAGGGGGGCAACCTACCAGAGAAAGGCGGTGATCTTCGGAGTTGTCTGGGTCGGATCCCATTTTCTTCGGAAGATGGATCACTGGTTCCCCAGGGCAATCGGATGGATCGCTCCATTCGTTGCGATGGGGTATCAGGGGCACCTCTACTTCGGAAACCGCTCGGTCGTCAACTGGATCAACTCCGGCGGACGTTAACCCCCAACCCCCAACCCCCTTGTGCGGAGAAATCTGTACAGGGGGGTTTTTTTTGGATACGATACGCCCGTGTTCATATACGAACCCAACAAAGCACTCTTGCAGTTCCAGGCGGGTGCCGGCGGGGTAGACGCCCAGGATTGGGCGTCCATGCTTCTGCGCATGTATCAGCGATTGGCCGTCCGCAAGGGGTGGAAGTTTACGGTACTTGACCAGTCATTGGGCGAACAGAAAGGCATCAAGAGCGCGTCCTGCGAGGTGGTAGGAGAAAGCATCTATGATACACTGAAAAGCGAGTCGGGCGTGCACCGACTCGTGCGCTTGAGTCCGTTTTCCGCCAAGAACCTTCGTCATACCTCATTCGCGCTCGTGCAGGTTCTCCCCGAGGTCAAAAATCAGGAGTTCAAACTTGACCCGACCGAGCTCGAGTTTGATACCTTCCGCTCCGGGGGCAAGGGTGGCCAGAACGTCAATAAGGTGGAGACTGCGGTCCGGGTCCGTCATATACCAACCGGCCTTGCAGTGGCAGTGCAGACCGAGCGGTCCCAGGCACAAAACAAAGACAAGGCCTTACAGCTACTGGCGTCACGCTTGGCCAAGATGATGGAAGATGCCAAGGTGAGTGAGTTGTCGCAGTTGCGGGCCGAACTTAAGTCCGGTTCCGTGGACTGGGGGAGTCAGATACGCTCCTACGTTCTCCATCCGTATCAGATGGTCAAAGATCACCGGACCGGCAAAAAATCGTCCCAGCCGGAAAAGGTGTTGGACGGTGAACTTGATTCCTTTTTGCAATGATTGAATTCAAAGAAGTATCGACGGTGTACGAGGATGCCTTCGTCGCGCTTCATGGCGTTTCATTCAGCGTCGCACCCGGAGAGTTTGTTTCCATCGTTGGTCCTGCCGGAGCCGGCAAGTCTACGCTTCTGCGTCTACTCACCCGCGAATTGACACCGACCGACGGTACGGTGTCAATTGACGGCGTGGACCTGGGCGGCATTCCGGACGATGATGTGCCGATATTGCGCCGCAAGGTCGGCACCGTGTTCCAAGATTTCAAACTACTGTCCAATCGCACCGCCTTTGAGAATGTGGCGTTTGCTCTTGAGGTTGTCGGTGCACCGACGGACAAAATCCGAGATGATGTGCCCAAGGCCCTGGAAATTGTCGGCTTGAACGAAAAACACGGGAATTTTCCGCATCAGTTGTCCGGCGGTGAGAAACAGCGACTAGCCATTGCTCGCGCGCTTATTCACCGGCCGCGCATCATCCTGGCCGATGAGCCAACGGGTAATCTGGACATGATGAATAGCCACGACGTGATACAATTGCTTTTGAAGATCAACAAACTAGGCACGACCGTCCTGCTGGTAACGCATAACCGCGAGATAGTGAATCTCATTAATCGGCGCGTGCTCACCATGGAAACCGGCAAGATCATCCGCGACCAGGTTGAAAATGGCAAATACATCCTCTAGTCATGGGTAAAGAACGATTCAAAAGGGTTTTTAAAGCCGGGTGGACTAATTTCCGTCGGAACACCTATGTTACTTTCGGAACTACCGGCGTCATGTCGCTGGTGCTTATCCTGTTCCTGGGACTCATCGCCGTAAACTTTCTGGGGTCTGTGTTCGTGCAGAACCTGGAATCCAAGGTAGATGTACGACTGTACCTGACGAATGAGGCAACCGACACGGACGTGCGTGCTATCCAGAGTGAATTGCAGACGCTCAATTCCGTGAAGTTCGTGGATTACGTCTCGCGCGACCAAGCATTGGCTGAATTCAAGGAGCGGCACGCTAACGATGCACTCATTCAACAATCGCTGGCCGAACTGCCGGACAACCCACTCCAGGCCTGGCTAAACATAAAAGCTACGGACACCTCCCAGTACGCCTCTATCGTGGGCTTCCTGGAAGCAAACCGCCTCCGAGGTGTCATCGACAAAATTAACTACTACGACAACGAAGTAGTCATCCAGCGCATCCAGGGCATTGCCACGGCCGTGCAGAACTGGGGGATGATTCTTACGCTGGCACTAGCAGTCATTGCGGTTCTGGTCGCATTTAATACTATCCGGCTGACCATTTACAACCAGAAGCAGGAAATCGAGATTCAGCGCCTCGTAGGAGCTTCAAACTGGTTCATCCGCGCCCCCTATATGATAGAAGGCGCTACCTACGGTATTTTTGCAACGGGTATTGCGCTCATCGTCTTCTTTGCCGCTCTGCAGTTTGCCTCGCCCAAGGTAGCGGTCCTGATGCCGGATGTCTCCCTTCTGGGGTATTTTGCCGGTAACGCCTTCCAAATCGTTCTTCTTACGTTGTTTGCTGGTATTGCGTTGGGCGTTACCTCCTCCTACGTCGCCATCCGCCGTTTCTTGAGCGTCTAAGCGAAGCCCTCCACGAAGACAGCCCGCATATGCGGGCTGTCTTCGTGGAATCTGATGAGTGCTCTGAATATTACTTGGTAGTCTTTAAGAGATTCGCCCGGAGGGATTCCTCGTAGGCACCTTTGAGTTCATGGGGGTCAGATTCATCAAGCACTGCCAGGAACTCCTCTTTGTTTTGGATGGCATCGTTTCCACCTGCGAAACGAATACCCACCCGGTCGGCGATAAAACGCAATTGATCCAGACTTAATTGTTCTAGTTTCTCGCGGCGGTGTTCCCATTCACCAGGACCCCATTTTTTTTGTATGTTCATAATGATTTCTTAAAAAAGGGCAGAGAGTATCTCTCTGCCCACGGCTTACTTCTCGACGCGCACGGGTACGTCCATCGAATCGTTCCCGTGACCGGAATCCGTCGGGCAGTGGTCGATCTTCTCGACGTGGGCTGAGTCTGAAGGCTGCCGATAGACATCCACATGTGGTTCCGGGTTGCTCCTGCTGGAATGCTCCCTGCTGAACGTAATGCGGGTCGACTTGGCCAGGTCACTCACCTCCCCTCTATATCGGATTTTGAAGAATAAGGGTGCTGACCAGAGTATCTCGATAAATATTCATTCTGTCAATATTCCCTCAAGCAGAGCAGGCATTCAGCATCGTACTAGGCGTCACTTTCTTCCCACGTCGCCATCCGCCGTTTCTTGAGCGTCTAGAAGGCAGGAAAAACGAGCAAAAATGAGTGTACAAGGGCACTCAAAAAAAGCCGCATAATATGCGGCTTTTTTGCCCTATCCTACCAATTTCAGCCTCGAAATTGGTAGGATAGCCTTATTTTGACCTGACCACTTGGTTCGATATTGGAACGTTGCTATTCCGCAATAAGCTCAAATATCCTCCTGTCGTACTCGTTCGATAACTGTTGTACCGAATCGACCCAGACGAGTGCTTCCGCTTCACCGACCACTGGCTCGCCATCCCAGGAACTGTAGTAGAAGTTCTGGGATTTTGAATTGTACAGAATATAGACGTAATACATTGGTTTTGCCAAAGCAATTCCGAAGCCTTGGCGCAGTGCTGCGGGACCTGGACTCCCTTCGATTAACATTTCGATAAAATGTTAACTCAGGGTAAACTTCTCATCCAAGCCCTACAATAAATCGCCAACCTCATCACAAGCTATTCCTAATCAGTGCAATCTTCTTTGCTTGACTCCATCCCTTCAGTTGCTGCTCTCGTCTCGCCGCTTCAATTTTTGAGTTAAATTGCTCGGTGTGTGCCAACTCAATTTCAGAAAACTTTTTTGTAAAGAATGACTCTTTGTTTCTATGCTTAGTGAGACGCGACTGTATGTCGTTCGTTATACCAACATAAAAAGTTTTCTGGTCGCAATGTAGTATATAAACATGCCACATAATAGCTTGCACTGAGCTTGCCGAAGTGCTGCGGGACCTGGACTCGAACCAAGATTTCCTGCTTCAGAGGCAGGCGTCCTACCTTTAGACGATCCCGCAAAAGTTTGGCTATTTTACCACGGAAAAGAGCTCTTTGCAATTTTTAGAAGAAACCGCAAGCGGCCGTTCCCGAATGGGAACGGCCGCTTTTTTACGCCTTGCTGTGCGCGAGATGAAGGAGACGCTACTCACTGCGGAGTGCCTCGAGGGGTTCCTTCTTGGATGCCTGCCACGCCGGGATGAGCCCGAAGACGATGCCGACACCACCGGAGAACAGGAGTGCGAGGATGACGACCTGCGGATCCACTGAAAGCGGGATGGGGCTATGTGGTGCGACCAGAGCCACGACGGCGGAGAAGAACAGAATAGCTGTCCCACCGGCGATGCCGGTCAGGATGATGCTCTCGATGAGAAATTGCGTAAGGATAGCGATCCGTGTGGCCCCGATTGCCTTGCGGATGCCAATCTCACGGGTTCGTTCGCTGACGGTGACCAGCATGATGTTCATAATGCCGATGCCACCCACGAAGAGCGAAATGCCGGCGATGGCACCGATGAATGCGGTAATCATGTTCAGTATCTCGCCGACCATGCCTGCCAGGTCATCCTGAGTGAGTACACTAAAGTCGTCCTCGCCGTTATGTCCCTCTAGGATAGCCTCCTCAACCTCCGCCTTGAATGTGTCGATAGTCTCCGGGTCAGGGGCCTGCATGATGATGCGGTCGATTTGGTGGGTGTTCGTCAATTCCCAGGCGGTTGCGAGAGGAAGGATGACCATGCGGTTCATGTCCGGGCCGCCGAAACTGGCCCCGGCATCTATTTCCTCCAGGACACCGATAATCTTGAACGGTTGGCTGCGAACCGTGATGTCCTGGCCGACCGGGTTTCGCATGCCGAACAGCTCTTCTGCCGTTGTGGCGCCGATGACGGCGACACGGGTCCGGTCTGCGTCATCGCGGTTCTGGATGAGGCGACCGTCGTCTAAGGAAAGGTTGAACGCGTATTCTACGCCTGCGGTGGCACCCAGAATGATACCGCCCGCCAACTCATTGCCGTTAGCGGCGATGGTGCCGTTCACGAACATCATGACGGACAGGTTATGGACTTGTGGAACTCGGTCACGGACGGCCTGCACGTCCCGTTCGGTCAGGGTGCTGGCGCCGAACTGAGCTCCGAATCCGCCCTCCTCGATATTGCCGGGCAGAACGGTGATCAGATTTGCACCCAGGCCGTTGATGGATTCGGTGATGCTGTCACGGACACCAAATGACAGGGTCAGCAGGCCAGCGATGGTTATGATGCCGACGATGATACCGAGCATGGAAAGAGCGCTCCGTAGTTTCTTGGCGGATAGGGATTGGATGGCGGAACGTATGCTTTCGGTAATGAGGACGAGGGGAAGTTTCATGGTTAGGCAATAATCTTACCGTCACGGATACGGATGATACGCTGGGTGCGTTCGGCCAGGTGTTCGTCGTGCGTGATAATGACGACCGTTTTACCAAGGCGATTCAGCAGTGTGAACATATCGAATACGTAGGCGCCGGTCACGGAATCCAGGTTGCCGGTCGGCTCGTCGGCTAAAATGACATCCGGGTCGCAGATGAGTGCCCGGGCCAGGGCGACACGCTGCTGCTCGCCGCCAGACATCTGGGATGGTTTGTGGTGTGCGCGGTGGCCGATGCCAAAGTACTCAAGCATCTCCCTGCCGTATTTCTTGCGGTCTACTTTGATGTCCGCATAGGTCAGGGGTAGGATGACGTTTTCTAAGGCGGTCAAATGAGGAAGCAGGTTGAACTGCTGGAACACGAACCCGACCTTTCGGTTGCGGAAAGCCGCCAGCGTGCGGTCATCCATGCGTCCCAGATCCTGTCCATCCACGGATACCGTGCCGAGGGTTGGACGGTCCAGGGCGCCCATAAGGTTCATGAGTGTGGATTTACCACTGCCCGAGGGTCCTAAAATACTCACCAATTCGCCGCGGTTGATAGTGAGCGTAGCGTCCCTGAGCGCAAAAAACGCGGCGGGACCGACTCCGTATTGTTTGAAGGTTTCGGTGAGGTGAATCATGTCTGCGAGTGCATATTCGCTAGGCGTCTTAGGGGAGTGAAGGGTATACGAATTATATACTTAAAATTAATTTGTGTCAATTTTCTGGGAGTTTCCAGACAGGTTACATGGTACAATGTACACACCATGGCCGCAACAAGGAGGGGATTCCGGAAGAATCGGATGTTGATACTGGTTCTCCAAGGGGCCGGTCTACTCGCGGTATTGACGGCCGCCTGGTGGCTCGCGCGGCTTGCTCATGATAGTGAGGCGGTCAAGCAGGCGGTGGCGATGTACGGGTACATCGGGGTGTTCCTGGTGGCGTTTGTCAGTGGACTTAACCTGGTTGTCCCGATTCCCGCAACTGCCTTCATTCCGCTGTTTCTGGAGGCGGGCTTGGTGTTTTCAGTATCGGTGATGGTCATGTCGGCCGGTATGACCGTCGCTGATGGTATCGCCTATGCATTCGGTTTCCTGGGGCGTACGGCCTACGCCACTGTCCAGGGGAATGGGAAGGCCATCCGCCGCCTGGAGGCTATCCGCCGCCGGCACCGACACGGTCCACTCCTGGCGCTCCTTGCGTTCGCCTCATTTGTGCCCTTGCCCAACGAGGTCATGGTCATTCCCCTGGGCGTACTCGGATACCGCCCGACCTACATCCTGCCCATCGTGTTCGTCGGAAACATCATCTTCAACACGCTCTATGCGTCCGGCATTGTCCGGCTTTTCCAGTTTGTCTGATAGTTAATGGTATATAATGAAAGGGCGATGACGTACCATGCTGCACTCGAATACATCACTGCCGCACGTGCCTGTGGACTCGATGACCATGCGGTCAAGGACCGTCTACAGACGGCCGGATGGATGGCCGTGGACGTTGAGGACGCGTTCGCGCTCTTAGAGAAGATGGATGGCGCGGCCGCTCGACATGCCGCCATCTGCCCGCCAGACCATGGTGAGCAGGCGCCGATGCCGACGACAACCAGCCATCTGCTGGCGCAGGTCACTGCGTCCTCAACCGGCCGCACCTCGCTCTGGTTTGTTGCCCTCGGTGGCCTCTTCATGCTTGGTTATTTTCTGATGCGTTGATCGCGGTTCTTACGTCCATGCGGCACGCCTGGCTCCGGGCGTGCCTTTACGTTAGGATGTGAGGGTTTTTAAAAGAGAGGTTGCCATGGAGGACGCACTGAGTATCGTCACCTTTGGAGGTGGCTCGGGCCAGTCGACTCTGCTGTCGGCCTTGCGTCGGAACCCGGCGTTTTGTCTTACGGCCGTTGTGAGTACCTTTGATGCGGGTAGTTCCAGTGGCATTCTGCGTGACCGGGACAGCGTCCTACCACCCAGCGATATTCTGCGGTGCGCCGCCGCCCTGGCCGACCGGCCTGACGAGGTGCGCGAGATGTTCACGCGGGTCATCAAACGGGGACCGGCACCGCACCATAAGGTTGGCAATCTGTTTTTGGCCAAGCTCGAGACCGAGTATGGTAGGGAAGGGGCTATCCAGGAAATCGCACTGACCTTTAGGGTTTGTGGCGACGTCCTGCCCGTTTCCTATGAAAGCGCGCATCTGCATGCTCGATTCGACGACGGCTCCGAAGCCGCCACCGAGCCGGCCGTGGACGAAGGCATCTTTGCGGGAAAGCTCGTGCGCGATCTTTGGCTAGAGCCGAAGCCCCGGGTGAATCCCCGTGCCGTCTCTGCTATCGCGAGTGCTGATGTCCTCATCTTTGGTCCGGGCAATCTGTACACGAGTATCTTGCCGAATGTGTTGGTGCCAGGTATTCGCGAGGCGGTCGCGTCCTCGCGGGCGCGCATTCTGTGCATCATGAACTTGCTGGCCGAGGGTGCCGACATGGCGCATGCCGACAGTGCCGTGGTCGTTTCCTCATGGGAGCACTGGTTGCGCCTGGGCCGTCCCACCAGCGCATATTTGTTTAATGCGCATCAGCCGGGATTTACCTGGATGAGCGCGTACGCGTACAAGCGAGAACAGAAATGGCCCATTCGGGGGTTGCCGAACCGTACTGAGCGGTTTGTGTACGCGCCGCTCTGGATGGACCACGACTTGGCCCGACACGATGTGTCGGCCCTGGCGCGAACGCTGAGTGTGCTCATCCCGCGTATCGCCTGACTCAAGCCCGCACCTTGCGATAGGTGCGGGCTTTTTCGTTCGCCTATCAACAGGGACGGTCCCGATACGCTATAATGGAGCATCATGCGTTTCCGTATTCTTATGTCGCTCTCGGTGCTCATGCTGTGCGGTGCTTCGGTGTCAGTAGTATCGGCACAGGAGGCCTCTCCGACGTCGCACCCGTTCCCTCGCGTGGAGAGCGAGCGCGTCCGCACGGTCGCCGAACGCGTTTGGCGCATGCTGGATGAGGTCAATGCCCGACGGCTCGCCGGTGCCCGCACCGTTACCGAGCGCCTACAGAGGGTTTTGGAGCGTATCGAGGATATCGCCGACCGGCGCGACGAGAGAGGGGTGGACGTTACCGTTGCCCGCGAGGCCATCCGTAAGGCGCGTATGGCGCTGGACGAGGCCCATGAGGTTATCCGTGAGCAAGCCGACCGCACCTATCTCCTGGATGATGCGAATGACCGGACCATTGGTGATCGCCTGCGGGCCGTCCGCGACCAGCTCGCCGAAGACTTGCGCACCGTACATGCCACCGTCCATGAGGCTCTTACCGCCGTCCGCGCGGCCGCTCGTGCCCTGCGAACTCTCTAAACGCCATGCCCCACCTTCCGTTCAATAGAAACTTCTGGCTCGTTCTGGCCGCCACCATGTTTGCCGGCGGGCTTCTGTTTGGGAGGGCCGCCGGACTGAACGATGCGCTTAATGTCGCATCGGCGACCTTGGGTACCCAGGGCAGATTTCTGCAGGAGCGCACCGCTATGCGCCAGATTGATGCTGAGCTCATTCAGTTGGATATTCCGCCGAGCGATGAGGATTTCGGAGAAGTGGATGCCGCCCTACGGGAATTGTAGTTCTCGTCTCCGTCTATGCCGACCACCACTCTGCGGCCTTTTTCATTTCGTTGATACTGATACGATAGTGCCATGGATCGACAGATGCTTTCCGTATCCGAATTTCTGGACGTCGTGAACATGCTTTTGAGTACTGAGGATGTGTACGTGCACGGTGAGGTGACTGGCGCACATCTGCATCAGACGGGGATGTATTTCTCTGTCAAAGACGCCGAGGGGGGGAGTCTTATGGAATGCTATATGGCTCCGTCGCTGTACCGTTCGGCCGGGGTTCCGCTTGAGGATGGTATGCTCGTGCGCTTGGGCGGTATCGCTTCGGTCTACAAGTCCAAAGGGCGATTCTCCTTCCGGGTACAAGAAATCGCCCTGGCAGGGGAGGGTTCGCTTAAGAAGGCGTATGAGGCGCTCAAGAAGAAGCTCGGCGAGGAGGGACTGTTCGATCGTAGACGTGAGCTTCCCGAGTTTGTCTCACGTATCGCCCTCATCACCTCCAGGACCGGGGCGGCTATCGGCGATTTCCGTAAGAACCTTGCGGAGCTCGGTATGCGAGTCGAGCACCTGAATGTTCGTGTCGAAGGTGCCCAGGCAGTGCCTCAGGTACTCGGCGCACTTCGTCGGGTACATGCCCATGCGGAGCGGTTCGACCTCGTGGTCCTTATCCGCGGCGGTGGGTCGCTTGAAGATTTGCAGGCGTTTAACGACGAGCAGGTCGTCCGTGCGGTGTTTGGCAGTCCCGTCCCCACACTGGTGAGTATCGGGCATGAACGGGACGTACCACTGGCACAGATGGCCGCCGATGCATCCGCCTCTACGCCCACGGGTGCGGCGCATGCCGTCAATGAGACCTGGGCGCGCCTTCGGCAGTTGTCGCGGACGGCACAACGGTTGGCGTATGCGTATGCATCGCTTCTGGCGTCGGCGCGGTCTGACGTGGACGCCGCCGCCCATCGGCTCGGTACCCTCATGGTGCGGGTGTCCGGTGCCGCTCGACGTCTGGCTGAGCGCCTCCAGCACCGACTTTTCGATATCGGTGCCCGCATCGCACATACCCGTGAACGAGCGACCGGCCTGGAGCGCCAGCTGACTGCCGCCGATCCGGCGCGGCTCTTGCGTCTGGGATATGGCATTGTTACGGACGAGATGGGTGGTATCGTCCGCTCTATCAAAAATATCCGACACGGTCAGCCGGTCCACACGCGCCTGGCCGATGGGGCTTTCATCGCCGAAGTAAAAGAATTACCATCAAAATAATGTCCAAGAAGAATGATGTGCAGGAGACCATTGGTCGGTCTCTGGAGCGGCTGGAGAAGTTGGTCGCCTGGTTCGACGAGCAGGAAGAGGTGATGGTTGAGGAGGGATTGGAAAAGGTCAAAGAAGGCGCGGTACTGGTCAAAGCATTGCGCGCAAAACTGAAGACCGCCGAGAACGAGTTCAAAGAGCTTAAGGCGGAGCTAGAGGAAGCATGATATCTCAACGTACCTATCTCATCGTGGTTGCAGTTTTGGCGGTAGTACTTGTTGCCGGAGCGGCATGGACATGGCCCGTGCTCCGCGGTCTTTGGCCGGCTATCGGCCCTGCCACTTCGTTTCCCGAATCTTCAGCCTCTGTTTCTCCTGCCCAGAGCGGAAAGTCCGAAGGTCCGCTTTCGGCTGCTGACGGGTGGACCTATACACTCGTCACTCGCGACGTGCCCGGCGCGCGTGATATAGCGATCGACCCGCTTGGAAATCTCTGGGTGAGTCAACCGAGTGAAGGGACCGTCTCGCTCGTGGAACTCCAGAACGGTGACCCTATCGTTCAGACTATTTTCCGGGACATGGACCGTCCGCACGGCCTGGCGTTCGATCCCGAAGACCCGTTCTCTCTGTATATTGCTGAACAGGAGCGTATCGTACGTGGACGTACGTATAGCGAAGGAGGAATCGAGCATATCGCTGACCTGCCGTCTGGTGGACGGCATTGGACCCGCACGCTGGCGTTCGGGCCCCAAGGGCGGCTATACGTCTCCATCGGTTCCAGCTGTGACGTGTGTTATGAGGCAAATCCGGAGCACGGCTCTATCATCTCTATGGAAAAGGATGGAAGCGACCGTCGCCTGGAGGCAACCGGCCTCAGGAACGCGGTGTTCACGGTGTTTCATCCCGGGTTCCCTGAGTCTCTATGGGTCACCGAGATGGGTCGAGACCGGCTCGGGGATGACCTGCCGCCGGATGAGATTAATGTCATTGACACCAGTGGGGAAGTGGCCGATTACGGCTGGCCGCTTTGCTACGGAGACCGGGTCCATGACACGGAATTTGATACGAACACCTACATACAAGACCCGTGCGTTGACACGCTCCCGCCCGTCATCTCTCTTCCGGCCCATTCTGCTCCACTGGGATTGGCATTTCTGTCTGCTTCGCCGTCAGGTACGCCGGACGGGTCTGTCCTGGTCGCTTACCACGGCTCATGGAACCGTACCGTCCCGACCGGATATGAGGTCGTGCGCTGGGAGTGGGATGGTGTGGTCTGGTCGTCGTCCCCGTTCCTGACCGGATTTTTAACCGAGGAGGGCTCATCGCTTGGACGGCCGGTGGATGTCTTATCTGCTCCCGACGGTACGGTCTATATCTCTGACGATAAGGCGGGAGCTATTTGGAAGATGGAACGACAACCATGACGAAAATACATCGGTTTATCGGTGAGTGGCAGTTGGCGCTGGGGAATATCCGTCTGGACGACAAGGAGCTAGCGCATCAAATGCGCTCGGTCCTCAAATTGTCTCCGGGCGAACATATCATTCTCGGCGATGGGCTGGGCCAGGAGGCGCATTGCACCATTCTTTCCTATGACCGGAACGCAGTGGTGGTTGCGTGCGTCTCCATCGGACGAAACGCCAGCGAACCACAGGCGCAGGTCATTCTCTACAGCGCAGTACTCAAGGGCGACCATTTTGAGGAGGCGGCGGGTATGGCGACCCAGGTTGGAATCCGTGAGCTGGTTCCCGTTGTTGCCAACCGAACCGTCAAACGAAAACTCCGGACCGAACGCCTGAGGCGCATCGTCCGTGAGGCAGCCGAGTTGGCGGGCAGGGGGATGGTGCCGACTATTCGGGAACCGCTCTCTCTCGACGAGGCGTTCATGGAGGCCTCCAGGAACGACACGAATGTGTTCTTGGATCCTTCCGGCAAACGTCTGACAGGTCTGGGAGCGGGAAACCGCCGTGTCGGTGTCTTTATTGGACCCGAAGGTGGCTGGGAGGAGAGCGAGATTACGCGCGCACAGGAGTATGGCATGCGCCTCATTGGGCTTGGTCCGCTCATTCTGCGCGCGGAGACGGCGACCGTTATCGCGGTCTATACCGCGCTGGACGCGCTCCGTCGTTGAAAACGGGGGCCCGAACGGGTATGCTCTTTTTATATGGAAAAGAAACTGTACCGTTCGCCCCGTGACGGCATCCTGTTGGGTATCGCCTCCGGTATCGGCCATTATTTTAAGAAGGATCCTGTATTCGTGCGTCTTTTGATGGTTGCGTTCGCGTTGTTGACCGAGGTCTGGCCCATGGTCCTCCTGTACGCCATCCTATACCTCATTATTCCGGTGGACCCGGCCCAGGCAACGGTTGCCGCGGACCAAGAGCCGAGGGACATCACGAAAGAGGAGTCCGCCAAGAAGGAAGCGTCCGGTTCCGACCACGATCAGGAAGAGCACATGGAGAGTGACAGGAATATGTAGCCTCCTCACCTCCATTTCGCCAGTACGAAGTCAAAAGGTGCCCCGTCGGGCACCTTTTGACTTTTCGTTCTTTGTTTGCCGTCAGACAGGACTGCGCAACCGAACGAGCGTGAGGGAATGCTCGAAGCAGAAGCGGACAGGGAGCGTCTCGGCAGAGTATCCGGCCTCTTCACATGTAGGAGAAATAGGGAATAGGCGGAGCCGAAGGTTTTGGTACGGGTGTCTGGTATGGCAGAATAGGGGTATGGCATATGTGGCCCAGAGGGCAACCGTAGATGAGAAGAAAAACGCCGCTGATATCTTTCGTATTCTCAAGCGGCTCTTCCCGGACGCGGGCATCATGCTTCGGTACCGTAATTCCTGGGAATTGATGGTTGCCGTTCAGCTCTCTGCACAGTGCACGGATAAGAAGGTGAACGAGGTTACTGAAAAACTTTTTAAGAAATACCGGACACTGGATGCTTACATACGCGCCGACCCCCGTGAGTTCGAGCGAGACATCTTTCAGACCGGTTTCTACAAGAACAAGACCAGAAACATATTAGCGGCGGCTACGATGGTTAAGGAGAGGTTCGGCGGCCGTGTACCGAATACTATGGAAGATATCCTGAAGCTGCCGGGAGTTGCTCGCAAGACGGCGAACGTGGTGCTCGGGAACGCCTTTGGTGTCGTCCAGGGCATTGCGGTGGATACGCACGTCAAGCGCCTGGCACGCCAGCTCGGCCTGACGAAACAGACGGACCCCGAAAAGGTTGAGAAGGACTTGATGATGCTGTTCCCGAAGACACAATGGATTTCGCTGACGTATCGCCTTATTGAGTACGGACGAACATACTCGCCGGCCCGCAAGAAGAATCATGCCGGTGAGCCGTTGGAGGCATACTACCTATGAACGACACCAAGGAGGGAACAACAACGCTGAACATCTATGCACTGACAGCGCAGGAAGCATTCGAACGCCTAGGCAGTGGACCTGAGGGACTCACCACGCGGGAGGCTACCCGGCGATTGGAGGAGAAGGGACCGAACGCTTTGCCGCGTCAGCACGACCGAGGTATTCTCGCTATCGCCTTTGCACAGTTCACCGACCCGTTCATCCTCATCCTACTCGCCGCCGGTGTCATTTCGCTGGTGTTGAGTGCTGTTGTGGATGCCGCCATTATCTTCGCAGCAGTGCTCATCAATGGAGTCATCGGATTTTTTCAGGAATATAAGGTCTCCGAGATCATCAAGCGTCTAAAGTCACAGCTCCGGCATGCCGCGGTGGTGGTCCGTGACGGCCAGATGCGGACCGTTGACAGTGCGCAGGTCGTAGTGGGGGACGTCGTTATCCTGCGTCAGGGTGACCGTATTCCCGCGGATGCCCGTGTTATTAAAGAGAGCGACCTGCGTACCAACGAGGTGCCGCTGACTGGCGAATCCATGCCAGTCGAGAAGGTGCCTGAGCCGGTGGACGACGACACGCCCGTAAGTGACCGGGCGAATATGGTCTATTCCGGGACGCTCGTGGAGGCCGGCACGGGGCGTGTACTTATTACCGCGACCGGCACTCATACCGAGATTGGCCGCATCGCCGCACTGGTACTACGAGAGCGCGGTAAAGACATCACACCGCTACAGCGCAAGTTCCGGAAACTGGCAAAGGTTCTGGGACTTGTGTTTGTGGGGCTCTCCATACTTTTATTCGCCATCGGAATTATCGTGGGCCTGGACCCGCTCATGATGTTCCTCACCGCCGTGGCGGTGGCCGTGGCGGCAGTCCCCGAGAGCTTACCCATCGCCGTGAGCGTCGTACTGGCGGTCGGGGCTCGGCGCATCCTTGAGAAGGGAGGGTTGGTCCGGAAGATGTCTGCGGCGGAGGCACTGGGGAGCGTGGAGGTCATCGCAACCGATAAGACGGCCACATTGACGGAAGGGCGGATGAGCGTCGTGAGGTTTGTTCTTCCCGATGGAACCGAGGTCGAGCGAGAGGCGATGGGACAGGACGATGCCGAGGTAGCCGAGCTCTTCCGCTTCCTCCTACTCTCCTCAGATGCGTTCGTGGAGAACCCGGAGGCATCTGAACGGGAGCGTCGCATCTCGGGCTCACCTATCGACAAGGCCATCCTGATGCTGGGGCTGAACGAGGGAAGGAATAGAAAAGAATTGGAAGAGCAGTTTCCGCGATTGGATGGTATTCCGTTTAGTGCGGCCCTTAAGTATTCGGCAGTCCTGAACCGGGTTCGGGACCGTTCGGTCTTGAGTGTCCTAGGCGCTCCGGAGGTTATCCTTGCCGCATCTTCGATGGATGAGGCAGTAGCCGAACGTATGGGGGCCAAAACGGAGGCACTTGCCTCACAAGGATTGAGGATGCTTGCCTTGGCGACTAAGGAACTTTCCGAAGGGACGGAGAAGGCGGAGCAGGATGCCATTGGAGATTTACGGTTCCGTGGCCTTGTTGTTTTCTCGGACCCCATCAGGAGTGATGTCATTGAAGCGGTCCGGCAATCCCAGGAAGCCGGTAATCGGTTAGTCATCGTCACCGGCGACCATATAAAAACAGCGGAATATATCGGCCGTCAGGTTGGCATCCTGCAGGGTCACGGACGAGTTATCGAGGGCCGTAATCTTCCCGAGGACCTAGCATTGGTCGTGGAGCGCTACGACGTGTTCGCTCGGGTTAGTCCTGAGGACAAGGTGCGTATTGTGGAAGCGTTCCAGTCCAACGGAAAGCGTATTGCGATGATTGGAGATGGGGTGAACGATGCGCCGGCACTGCTTCGCGCCGATATCGGCGTCGCGGTCGGCTCAGGGACCGACGTGGCAAAGGATGCTTCCGACCTGGTGCTCCTGAACGACAGCTTCCGTATTATTGTTGAGGCCATCCGCCAGGGACGTATCTTGTTTGCCAACATCCTCAAAGTGACGCTATTCCTCCTTTCAAGTGCTTTTTCAGAGATACTGCTTATCATGGGAAGCTTATTGGCCGGCCTCCCATTGGCGCTCTTGCCCGGACAAATTCTATGGGTGAACATCATCGTGGACGGCCTTCCGGCGATATCTCTGGCATTTGACCGGCAGGGGACCGCCGTGAGTGCCGCCTCTGCACGGCATCGTTTGGACCTTTCGTCCCCACGACTATGGGCCATGATTTTGCTGTTTAGCGTTATCACTGATGGTGCACTATTTGCACTCTTCGCATGGCTCATATCCAACGGTTCTGCGGTGGACTATGCCCGCACGATGGCCTTCGGGGGAATCGGTATCACTGCGCTCCTCTACGTGTTTTCCGTCCGTGTCCTGGATCGCCCTGTCTGGAAGGCGAACCCGTTCAGTAATCCCGCATTGGTGTTTGCGGTGGCTGCGGGATTCATACTCTATGGAGTCGCCCTGTATGTACCGCGCGTGGCCGAACTTCTACAGACCGTGCCGCTGAATGGAAATGATTGGTTCCTGTTGTTGACCCTCGGACTATTCAATGTGGCGATGTTCGAGTTCGTGAAGCGCCTGTTTCTGAATGGTCGACAGCGCCTGAAGGCGCAGTATGCTGGGGAATATGGCGGCGCATAATGAACAGCAGTTTAAGCGGACGATTCTGACGCACTGGCGTAGGCACGGCCGGTACGGATTGCCCTGGCGGAGGGAAAATCCGCCGTACGAGATACTCGTTTCGGAGTGCATGCTTCAGCAGACTCAGGTGGACCGGGTCATCCCATTCTTTGAGCGGTTTATTGCGCGATTCCCGGACTTCCACACGCTCGCCCAAGCGCGGACGCGGACGCTTCTGTTCCACTGGCAGGGGCTCGGTTATAACCGGCGGGCACTCATGCTTCAACGGTGTGCTCGCCGGGTCATCGCTGAGCAGGGAGGTGTACTGCCGGACGATCATGCCGCACTCGTACGACTGCCGGGCATTGGTCCCTACACGGCTGGTGCGGTTCTCGTGTTTGCGTTCGATCGTCCGTACCCTCTCATTGAGACGAACATCAGGCGTGCGTATCTGCATCATTTCTTTCCGCACCACACGGATGTGGAAGATCGGCTCCTCCTTCCGCTTATTGAGCGGACGATGAATCGCCGGTCGCCGCGTCGCTGGTTTTCGGCGTTGATGGACTACGGCTCATGGCTTTCTGGGCAAGTACCGAATCCGAACGTTCGAAGTCGGCAGTACGTCCGACAGAAACCGTTCCAGGGGTCCGTCCGACAGTTACGCGGCCGTGCCGTACGGTATATGCTCACCCGAAAGGAATCCACTATCACGGGCCTGTGTCATCATCTGGATGACGACCGCGCCAACCGGGTCATCGAAGGTTTGACCAAAGAAGGGTTCCTACGCGTGCAGGGTGGAAAGGTCAGGTGTGCATAGATATGGTTCCCGTAGACTCCGAGGGGCCGTATACTGAATGGGATGGCCTACCAGGAACTCTCCGAATACGTTGCGGCGCAGATTGGTCGTGACGTGGACGCACACGCTATCCGCCAAACGCTGATGGGAGCAGGCTGGCGGAGTATTGATGTAGATAATGCCTTACGTGACGCCGCAGCTCACAGTATGCCGGCTATCGGTGTTTCGGTGCATGATGATTTGCTCCGTATCCGTCATGCGGTTAACACGCTTGAGGAGCGTATGGGACACATCGAGACCCGACTGGCAATCAATACCCAGGAGCCTATAGGGGAAGTTACCGCGAAAAAGTCCGTGCCGGCTCCACGTCCATTGAGCGGTCGCAGGTATCTAGTGCTCTTTGGTCTGGTGACAGTTTTCGCACTGTTTGGATATACCGGTATGCGCTCCATTGTCACTGAGGCGGTGACACCGTTAAGTCGCATCTGGGCGGGGCTCGCCATCGGGCTGGTGCTTGTGGTACCGGGGTTCGTTGCAGGCCGTGTCGGACGGCGAGGTGTCGCCAATCTATTAACGGCGACCGGGCTCGCGTTCGCTGCACTGGCGACCGTCAACGCCTGGTACGTGCATTTCATTGGCTCCGGTGTTGCCGTCTCGCTCGGTGTGCTTCTCTTGACGGTGGCGCTGGTACTCGGCAGATTCTATGACCTCTGGGTACTCCGTCCGACGGTTGTACCGAGTGCGTGATGTATAAAAAAGAGGGACTCGACGAAGAGTCCCTCTGAGAGAGCTAATGGCGCCTGACGATGAGCTTACAGCTCCGGTCGGCGCGCTCCAGATGGACCGCATGGCCCCGGTTCAGGAGCGCAAGCCACAGATTGACCATCAGGCGTTCCGGGTCTTGACCGGTCTGCTCCAGTAGCTCGACCGGAGGACCGTCCGTACTGAGGCGGTTCAGTATCTCGACTGCTCCCGTTAGGAGCAGTTCCAGGCTCATCTCCTCGGTGCCATCTAGCTTCGGCCAGGGATGATGGGCCGAGAGCTCCAAGAGGTAGGCGGCGTGGGCATACTTCCAGGTGTCCGTCGGGTTCTCCGGCGGAATGGGCTGGAGTGACGCCGGCGGCGTCCGGTCCTCTTCCTCGACGAACAATCTTTCCAACAGATGTTCCATGGGTCTCCTTATCTGATAGGGAACTGCACTATTATACAACAAATATATTAAATAGCAACTTTGTACCTGGAGTCCGATGGTACGGGTGTTCCGCCGCCTATCGTCCTTGCGGAACTGATATACTAAAAGAGTGTTTGGACGATGGATATCAAAACGATTTCTGGGCAGACATCCTCGAATTCCCGCACTTTTGCGTACCGGTCTTTTGGGCGTTGGCCTTATTGTATTCGCGGGTCCGCTGATGGTGGACGATGCGGCGCATCGGACCCTGAACAGACTCGTCCGGGAGCATCGTGCTTGGGGGGATACGCTTGCAGGCATGGACTTGACCGTTGCCCGCGGGAGCGTGTTCTCGTTGGTGCGTGACCTCAAGCAGGATCTGGAGCTCTATGATCACGGCACACGCATCGGGCGACGTTCCATCAATGTTGCCCAGTATCTGACTAGGGGGTCCCTGGAAACCGTGAGTGACCTAGTGCGAATGTTTAATGTTCCGCTAACGGAACGCCAGGCCCAGATACTAGATCTCTGTCGTCCATTGGATGATCTTAAACCAGGCGAACGCCTGGTTGTTCAGCCTGATCCATATCAGCACGGCATTGCCTCCTGGTACGGTCCCGGTTTTCACAGCCGGTTGGCCGCCAGCGGAGAGGTATACAATATGTACGACATGACCGCGGCGCACCGGACTCTGCCTCTGCAATCGCTTGTGCGAGTGGTATCCCAGCGCACCGGGGAGAGCATCGTCGTGCGCATCAATGACCGTGGGCCCTATGTGGGGGGACGTATCATAGACCTGTCATGGCGGGCGCGGGAGCGTTTGGGGATGGCCGGCATCGCTGCAGTGTTTATTGAAGTACTCGAGCCTTTCCCGCCTCCGGGCGTGTGCGGTCATTAAAAAACGGCTACCCTCTGGGGTAGCCGTTGTGGTGCAGGGTGCCGTGTACACTGCACCGCGCAGGACGCCAGGGTCGTCGGGGGATAAGGACCGATCCGTTGTGGTGGCATTCTTTGCAGATGGGATAGGACCAGACATCGATGGCGAAATATGCGGTGACGGCAGTCACCACCAGGGTGATGGCACCGGCCAATGCCTCATTCATGTGCAATGTACTACCTCCTTCGAGGGTGCATTATGGAACATGTTTCATACTTAGTCAATTCTTTTTCGCCGCTTTCTGGCAGGGTATGATAAATGCATGCAGTATGTCCCGCCTGCGCCTACGCTCCGGAGGACAGGCCCGCCTGCGGGAGGGAATGCGTCAGCCCCGCACCGCCGCCTGGCGGTTAAGCGCCATCCGGTCGTGCTGGTACGGGATTTCGCGGCTCTGCAATTCGCATCGTTCGGGCTGTATATCAGTGCGGCGACACTTGCGCATTTCGCCCGTATCTGGCGCGACTTGCCACTGGTCGGCTCGTTTCTGCCGTTTGCCGTTGCCCAGGGGTTGTTCGTGTTCGGTGCAGAGGTGGTGCTTATCATGTATCTCTTTTTAAGCTGGTATCGTTCCAATCTGCATGTCTATCCAGACCATCTGGAGCTGACGGGTGGCGTGGTGCGTGCTCGGTCCGTCCGTATTCCGTACGGGAGCGGCTCGGATATTCGGGTTAGCCAGAACCCGCTTGGACGCCTGACCCGCTATGGGACGGTCTGTATCGTTCATGATGGCCGACGATCAGTCGTTCGGCATGTGCCCGAGCCGGAACAGTTCGTCCACGCGATGCGCGGAGTCGTGAATGCAGTGCGTCCGCCGGACGAGGCCCAAGCGGTACTTGCGGCTACTGAGGACGAAATGCTCGAGTTTAAGAGTTCGTTGCGTTGGGATGTCCGGACTGGCAAAGTGAACCGTGTCTTGGAGAAATCGACTATGAAGACCATCGCCGCTTTTCTAAATTCCCGTGGAGGGCATGTGGTACTCGGTGTGACTGACGGCCGGTCCGTACGCGGCCTGGAGGACGATATCGCCACACTTCAGCGCAAGGATCGCGATGGCTTTGAGCTCCATGTCGGTAACCTGTTCAACGGCATGCTCGGCGCACACGTGCGGCACTTGCTCCAGGTACGTTGGTTTGAGTATGCTGGCAAGTATTTCTGCGTACTGACAGTCGCTCCGTCCTTGGAGCCTATCTACCTAAAAAGTGAGCATGCCGAGGAGTTCTTCGTACGTACCGGCAATGCGTCGACCGCCCTGTCGGTTAGTCAGGTGTCGGCCTATCTGAAGAGTCGCTTTGGACACTGACTATGATTGAGGCAACGATACAATTCTTGGAGCGTCTGGCCATGATTGTTCCAGTTATCCCGTTCTCGTTCATCGCGTCGCTGATTGAGGAAATCATCTCGCCTATTCCGTCGCCGTTAGTGCTGACAACCGTCGGCTCTCTACTCTCGGCGCGCCAGGATGTTCCGTGGTATTTCTTCCCCGGGGTGGTGTTGGCCGCGACGTCCGGCAAGGTTTTGGGCTACTGGGTTATCTATCTCATCGCCGACAAGATTGAGGATTTTCTCATGACTCGATTCGGTAGGAAGCTTGGTGTCTCGCACGAGCAAATTGAGAGTATCGGCCGTTTATTCTCTCGGACGCACCGCGACGAAGTTTTCATTTTTATTGTCCGTTTCCTGCCGGTATTGCCGAGTGCGCCTATCAGTGCGACGGCCGGTATTTTCAAATTGCCACTCAAGGGATACCTCATCGCTAGTTTCCTCGGCACTGCAATGCGGAACAGTATGTATTTGTTGCTTGGCTATTTCGGGATTGGGGTTGTCAAAGATTTCGTGGATGGCGTGGAACGTACGGAGGTCTACCTACAGGCGGGTATGCTGGTGTTCCTGGCAGGCATCATTCTCTGGGCCATCCGTCAGCGGACCAATAAGGATTTTTTACAGAAACTGCTTGCCCGTCTCATGGGCAGAAAAAGGAAAGAAACACGGTGAGCGCTCCGGCGTTGGACGGCTGTGCTTGTAGTGCTACGATGGCAGTGTTCTTTTAGAGTGAGGATAAGGAGGGTGAAATGCGATGGGAGACGCTTAAGAGGTACCCCGTCGCCGGGTACATTCTATTTATGGTCGGGGCCGTATGTGCCCTAGTGCTTCAGCAGGCGGCCGGAACCGTCCGAAATCAGGATACGTCGCCGTATCTGACGCCGGTCGCTCATGACTGGTATCGTTTCTGGTACCATCGCGACGGTGCTTTCCGCATGCGCTATAGCGAATCGGCAAACGAACGCCTGCGGCGTGTTGCCGCCATGGTCGTCACTGATGCTCGTCGGCAGGGGTTTGCGTTTCGTATGCCCATACTTGCACAGACCACCGCGGCGTACCATGAGCGAATCCCTTTGGCTTCTGAGAAACCGTTCATAGGGGATGTGGTCATGGGGGGTTTCTTCCCCGGGGCCAACCGTATCATCATCAGTAGCGGCTACATGGCCGAACTGGATGACGAGATGCTTTACGTACTGGTAGCTCATGAGCTTGGTCATGCGGTGGACCTGCAGAACGAACGGGTAGGGCATCCGTCGTTTGGGCGGTGGTCGGACCTGTCCCCAGACTTTTTTGCAGACAGTTTTGCCGCTTCCTTGGCTGGAGTGGAAGTCGTTGAGCGGTTTAATCGGAAATACGTCGGGCGACGCGTCGTACGGTGAGGCCTCCTTGAGGGGCCTTTTCTTTACCTTATCAACATTCACGTGTGCGTGGGCCACGCTATGATGGTTCCATGACCAGAAAGAGTGCGCTCCTCACTGCCTTCATCCTTGCCACCGTGGTTACCGCCGTGCTCATTCTCCCGTACCTGGGGACGGCCATGTACGGCCGCATATTGGGCCGACCGACCGGGCGGGCGGCCTTGGTAGGCAAGGCAGTCCGGTCGGAGCCGACCGAAGAGGTATTCTCGGTGCCGTTGTCGGTGAGCTGGGAGGCGACGGTCATGGGTGCTCTCGAAGGGGGACAGGCCTATGCCATGATGCGCGAGGACGGAAGTATGTTCTACGCATTTTTCGATGACGCTCCAGAGGCCTTCTTGTCGGGGACTTATCGCATCCAAGGGGCGTGGTTGGGGACGACGTGCGCTTATCTACGGAGCGTGTTCGGTCGATGTGTTCCGGAGGTGCGCATCGGTTCCGTTGAGTCGGCAACCGTGCCTCAGCCACAGGAAGTTGACACATATTTGGATAATTAGCATAGTGTTTTCTGGAGGTGTGCATGAAGAAGGAACCACCCATTCCCCTGGAATGGGTCGCCGAACTGGTGCGTGAGGGTGCCGATGTGATTCGTCAGACGGTCTCTCTCATCGAGCATCCGAATCAGGGAGGGGACATCGAGGCCGCGCTGGTACGGTCCCGTGCCGTGCTCCGGTCTCTCGCTGATGCTAATTCGGCGTTCCCAGAGACCCAGGCGTTCTTGCATAACCGGGGATTTTCACATGTGAGTGAACTGGACCGCCAGGGGCGCTACGAACTGCGTGAGTATTTGCTCGGCACACTCACGGCACTCTCAGACCCCATCCAAGGAAGTGCGTGACCCGGAAGACCCCGGGTCTTTTTTTGCGAAAAAAGAAGCCCTACGCGGGCTTCTCCTGCTCGATGCACCGTTCTAGTGCGCTGAGCGTCTCTGTGGCGACGGCACTAACCATGGCCTGTTCGTCCATGCCCGTGGTGTCCATCAGCTGTAGCTGAGGGTGGTCGTGCCGCAGGCGACGGAACGCCGTCGTGTAGCGGCTGATAAGCTTCACGATGCTGTCGGGGTTGGTCGTCTCACCCATTCGGTCGGACAAGGCGATGCGCATCTCTCGGCGCATCGCCTCCTGCGCTTCGCAGACCATGAAGTAGGCCGCGTCCGTCTGGTCAGCCCAGAAACGGGAGAGGAAGAAGGATTGCACGAGCGTGCATTCCTCCGGAGTGAGGAGTCCTTTGTCCTGCCAGTACATCATCCAGGCGTAGGTGTCGAAGATGCCCCGGTCCAGGATGATGAGGTCATAGGTGTGTTTGTACGACTCGTCTAGGAGCATCGTCAGCGCGTAGATGCCGGTGCGGATGTTGTAGACCGGCGTCGTGCGGGGGATGTGCTGGATAACCTCGGCGCCCTCCTGCGGGCGGAGCACGCGGAATCCGAGCCGGCGGAAGAACTTGTACAGCTCGGTGATGGTCGTCGTCTTGCCGGCGGACGGGGAGCCAGTCAGCTCGACGAAGAAGGGGCGGGGCAGGTATCCGTTGTTGTAGCGCTTGTCAGCCTTGAGATAGCGCAGGATGCGCTCTGCCCGCTGTTCGTACGTTTGATTGGGCACGGGCCCTCCTTTCAAGGAACGGCTTCGGGTGGCAGTATACCAGTATGGAAAGTAATACTATCCACATTGGCTTTGACCTGGATGGAGTGCTCTTGGATCATACGGCGACCAAGGTCGAGTTGGCGCGTGCATTAGGGGTGGCCATCGCCCCCGAGCAGACGCCGTCCGAGGTACTCTCAGCGCACCTTGCGCGCGATGCATACCGGCGGCTCCAGGAACTCCTCTACGATGACCCAATCCAGTCGCTCCGCTCGCCACTCATGGAGGGGGCACTAGATACACTGCGTGCGGTTCGTGAGGCGGGCCTGCCGTGCACCTTGATCTCCCGGCGCCGCAACGCCCCCTGGGCGCTTCACCTATTGGAGTATCACCATCTGCACCCGGGATATTTTGATGACGGTAATACCTATTTCGTAGATACCCCGGCCGACAAAGAGCGGGTTGCGGCACGCATCGGTGTTACGCATTATCTGGACGACGAGCTCAAGGTGCTCGGCCATCTCTCCTCGGTGCCGCATCGCTATCTGATGGATCCGTTCGGGCTCCATCCGGAGGTACTCGGTATACAGACTGTACGCACCCATGCGCAGTTCCGTCAGCTAGTGCTCGGGCCTCGCTAGGCGCTTTACACCCATGCTTGTCGGGCTATCATGTTGATATGCATCTCAAGAGCGACGCATTTAAAGAAGGACAGCCCATCCCATCCCGCTACACCTGTGACGGGTATGACGACCGGGTTCCTTTGCGTCTGGGGGACGCACCGAGCAATACCGTTTCACTGGCGCTTGTCGTCAGTGATGCTGATGCGCCGTCAGGCACCTGGTACCACTGGGTAGTCTTTAACCTGCCACCGGATACGCGCCAACTGGAGCACACACTCCCATCGGGAGCTGTCGAAGGAGTTGCGAGTAACGGTAAGCGCGGTTGGCACGGTCCGTGCCCGCCTGAAGGGAGTCACCGGTATGTGTGGGACCTGTACGCCCTGGATACTATGCTTGACCTTTCCTCGCCCAATGCGCCCAAGCTCATCGATGCGATGCGTGGCCATATCATCCAGCAGGCATCTCTGGCGGGTACCTATCAACGCTCATGACCATGGACAAGACCGTTCCGTTTGCAACGTTTACCGAACTGGATTTGCGCGTCGGGGTGGTCACCGAGGCCGAGCGGGTTGAGGGTTCCGAGAAGCTTTTGCGCCTGCAGGTGCATCTGGGCCAGGACCTTGGGAATCGCCAGATTATCGCCGGTATCGGGACTGCCTATGAGCCTGCACCGCTCGTGAATACCCAGCTTATCGTCATTACTAACCTGGAACCTCGTACGCTCATGGGGCACGAGAGTCGTGGTATGCTCCTGGCGGCCAAGGATGAAGAAGGCAAGCCCGTCCTGCTTCGGCCGGACCGCAAGGCGTCTCACGGGAGCCAGGTCAGCTGACGTGGTCCGTGATACAATAGAGACGATGACGGACCGTAATGATCAGCGCATCGAGCCCGGAACCGCAAGTGGTTTTCGGGATTTTCTGCCGGCCGATGCGGCCGCTCGCCAGCGCATGGCCTCCTCACTCGCGACTACCTTTGAGCGGTTCGGATTCCAGCCCATCGATACCCCATCTCTTGAGCGTATTGAGGTACTTGCTCAGGAAGGGGCGATGAATAAACAGCTCTTCCGTGCCCGCCTGGCAGATGATCAGGAGGATCTAGGACTTCGTTTTGACTTGACCGTGCCACTGGCACGGTATGTGGCCGCGCACGCAGAGCGTCTGTCGATGCCGTTCCGTCGCTACCACATCGGCAAGGTGTGGCGTGGTGAACATGCCCAGGCGGGGCGGTTTCGTGAGTTCGTCCAGGCGGACGCCGACATCGTCGGCGCCAAGGATGTTCAGGCTGACGCGGAGATTATCGCGCTCATGTACCAGGCGCTTGCCGACCTGGGCGCCGCTGAGGTGACGTTTCGCATCGGGCATCGCAAAGTGCTGGACGGCCTCATGGCATACGCCGAACTGGATTCTAAGCAGACCGCGCCGGTACTCCGGTCGGTGGACAAGCTCGAAAAAATTGGCTGGGAAGGAGTCCGTCACGAATTGACTGAAAAGGATCGTCTATCCGATCGTGCCGTGGACGCCATCCGCGTCTTTCTGGAGGCTTCCCAGGGACCGGCGCCGGACGTTATCAAACGAGTTCGTCGCCTTCTTGAGTTTTCCGGGTCGGCACACGAGGGCATCGATGAACTTGAACACCTGCTTGAATATCTCGATGCTCTGCAGGTACCCAAGGAGCGTTGGGAGCTGGATTTGTCCATCGCCCGTGGCCTGGGATACTACACTGGTCCCGTCTTTGAGACGCGCCTGAATGCCGTGTCTGATTTGGGCAGTATCTGCTCGGGCGGCCGGTACGATTCACTCGTCGAGCGCTTTGCACCCATGGAGCTCTCAGCTACCGGTGCGTCTATTGGCCTGGACCGCCTCTTCATTGGCCTGGACCGAATGCAGTTAGTGGACCGTGCAACACAGAGTACGTCCGTTGCTGTTTTGAACTTTCATGAGCCCGCACGCCGCGCGGCAATGAATCTGGTATCCCGCCTGCGCGCCCGTGGCGTCCCGTCGCAAATGTATCTGGGAAGCGACGATTCACTCAGGGGCCAGCTCTCCTGGGCGGTCAAGCACGAATTCTCCGTGGCCGTCATTATCGGCTCGCGTGAGTTCGAGGACGGCATCTGCCAGGTCAAAAATATCTTAAACCGTTCTCATCAGGAGATATCCCTACATGATGCACCGGAATACATCGCCTCGCTTCTCAGCTCTTAATGCCTAACGCCTCATTTCCTAATGCCTCACATTGCTCTCGATATTGCATTCGCTAGCGCCGGTCTCGCCGTATTCCTGTTCTTCGTGGCTCTATTCTCCGTAGCGCTCGTTCGACGTGATAACACCATTGCGGACATCGGCTGGGGTATCGGAGGCATCATCGCGGCGATGGCGGTGCTCTGGCAGCGCGACGGTGTCTCGCTTCTGCAGGCCATCATAACGACGCTCGTGGCCGCCTGGGGTGTCCGTCTGTCCTTACATATTTGGTTGCGGAGCCGAGGGAAAGGAGAGGATCGGCGGTATCGGGACCTACGTAGGCGGTGGGGAAGTCACTGGATTGCTCACTCGTTTCTTCAGGTATTTCTACCGCAGGCGATTGCACTGGTCATCGTTGCCGCTCCGGTCATCTATGTGAATGCCCACGGGAAAGCCCCGTTTGGACTGTTTGCTTTTGTCGGACTGGGTATCTGGTTTTTCGGATTCGTATGGGAAACGGTTGCCGACCATCAGCTGGTTAGATTCAAGCGCCTGCCAGGAAACAAAGGCCGCATCATGACCACGGGCTTGTGGAAGTATTCGCGGCATCCGAACTATTTTGGTGAACTGGGTATGTGGTGGGGACTGTATGTGATGGCGCTCTCGGTTTCCGGTGCCTGGCCGACCGCGGTCGGGCCGCTTCTATTGACCTATCTTATCGTCAGAGTCACCGGCATTCCACCATTGGAACAATGCTTCGCCTCCAATCCGGAATATCTTGCATATCAGGAGAAGACCAACGCGCTCATACCTTGGTTCTCAAGCCGCTAAGGGCGGTTGTTATACAAAAAGAAAAACCCCTCTGCGGAAGGGGATACTATGCTTCCCGCAGAGGGGCTCAAGGAATCCGGACCACTTCGATGGGCCGAAATCCTTGAGGAGGAGGAAGGATATGGACGGGGAGGAATCCGTCCGTTCCTGTTTTTTCAGCCGGTGTGTCAGCCGGCGGAACTTGCCGTGCGATGCGCGCGACGATCGAAGGGGTAATCGGCTCCAGGTGCCTCATGGTGTGCGGATGCACCCCCGGGCGGTCCCAGCACGTGATGCGGTCCTCCTGGATGGAGTACCACAGACGTGCCGTTGGGTGGCCGGTCGCCAGATTTTCTGTGAAGAAAACCAGGCTTTCGATCGTAGTCCGGTCACAGGGAACCATCAGTGGTTCATCCTGTGCCAGTCGGTCGGCTACGCGTTCCATGCGTGCCTGACCGGAGACGATGACCGTCTCCGCGCTTGTGGCAATTCCGGGCAGGCCCCTGGTGATGGTGACCCATGCCAGAAATATCGCCGCAATCACACCAGCCGGCTTGGCGGCATTGAACACGCTGACGGCCCACAGTACGAGCCATGCAGATGCGCACATCATGGCCGTATCCAGACGTTGGTGGAATAGGTCGATGCGTGCCGCCTGAAACAGGAACAATGTGCCGTACAACAGGGCAAATAGAATGCTCCTGCTGAACAACAGTGTTACGAATTCCGTCATCATATCCTCCTCCTACTACAAGAACAGGGGTCTGCGCATGCGCTCGGTGAGCGATGCGAGAAATCCCTTTAGGGGAACCGCTCGCGGGGCGGCCTGTCCCGTCAGGAACGTCAGGGCAACCTGTCGCTCTCGCGGCGAGAGCGACAGGAGTCGACGCAGGCCCTCAGTGGTAGATTTTCTGGCGGCCATCCTGATGTTTTTCCGTTCCTGTTCGTCGGCCTTCTCAAACCAGTCAAGGAATTCCTTAAACTGGGACTTGGAAAGCCCTACCAGGGAGTGGAGCGACGATGACGGCTGGGCATTGTTGCCAATGGCGCCGCCGAGTTCCGTGGAGGTATCGGTGATAACCTCGTTGAGAAACTTGCGGACCACAGTGTCGTCTCCCAGGTGGCGGTCAATAACCGCTGATATGACGTAGAGGAAGGCCTCCCAGGCCTGCTGGGACTCGCCCGACAGGTTTTTGATACCGTCCAGGGCACCTGTCTCTGCCACGCGTTTGCGGAGTATTTTCTTAGCATAGCTGGACCCGATGTGGGCGACCAGCAGGGGAGCTCCACTGCGCATTCTTCGTACCTCTTTTTGGAAAAGAAAATTCTAGATTATTATAACAATGCAAAGTTTGGTTGTCAAATATTAGGAAAACATTTTTGGCGAGGAAAAACGCGACTTTTGATGCTTTTCGACGGGTGTGCTATGCTCGGAATGTATTTTATTTATCATCCGACACCATGATTAAAGTCGGCAAACCGTCCCCCGAGTTCCAGAATCTGATGGCGTACCACAAAGGGGAGTTACAGAAGTTTAATTCGTCCGATTTTAAAGGAAAATGGTGGGTACTTTTCTTCTACCCGCGTGATTTCACATTCATTTGTCCTACCGAGATTCGGGAGTTCGCCCGCCTGGAGGATTCGTTCGAGAAATGCGGCTGTAGAATCGTTGCTGCGTCGACCGATAGCGAACACAGTCATAAGGCATGGTTCGAACGCGACCTGACCGAAGTTTCCTATCCGGTCCTCGCGGACACAACACACGAACTTTCACGGCTGTTTAATGTGCTTGACGATGACGGCTCCAGTCAACGGGGGACGTTTATCATCGACCCGGAGGGCATCGTCCGTTGGTTTGTTGTCTCCGATGGTTCCGTGGGACGGTCTGTCGAGGAGACTCATCGGGTACTTAAGGCGCTCCAGACCGGTGAATTATGTCCGGTCCAGTGGACTCCGGGCACCGAAACACTTGGTACGGCATCGTAATATTTATTCATCATATGAGTGACGCACGACAACTGCCACGAGACGTATTTCTCTATCTCCTGATGATCTCCGCGCTTGCCGCGAGTACCATCAGCTTCGGGGTTCTTCTGTTCCAGTTTATCAATCTGTCCGTGACGGATGCGGCGACTCAGCAATGTTTGTACGGTCAGTGCCACAACGCCATCCGTAATGCACTGGCGTTTCTGGTCATCGTATTTCCGGTGCTGGTCTGGGTGATGCGCTTCCTCAAGCGCGATATCAAAAAAACACCCACCAAGCGCGATCTACCCATCCGGCGGTGGCTGGTATATCTGGCGTTGTTCGTCGCATCACTCATTGTTATCGGCGACCTGGTTGCCCTGGTGAACGGGTTCCTGCAAGGCGATTTGACGACACGTTTCGTTCTAAAGGTCTTTGTCATCTTCTACCTCGCCGGCTCCGTGTTCTACTACTATCTTAAGGAACTGCACGCGACTGACTCGTTCCGCGCACGTCTGGTAGGACGTATCGCTGTCATCGCTGTCATCGCGTCTTTGGTGGCAGGGTTTACTATCGCCGGTTCGCCAACGAGCCAGCGCGAACGCCGCCAGGACGAACAACGGGTCCAAGACCTGCAGGTCATTCAGAGTCAGCTTGTGGATCGCTATTGGCGGAACACAGGACGCCTGCCGTCGACGCTGGATGAGCTAGAGGACGACATCATTGGCTTCATGGTGCCGCACGACCCGGAGACGGGCGATATATATGACTACGACCGCAATGGTGACCTGGGGTTCATCCTGTGTGCGACATTCGCGCGTGCCAGTGAAGGGCCATCATCAGTGTCCCGGCCTGAACTGTTCGGCGCCAATTGGGATCATGAGGCAGGACGAGTATGCTTTGAGCGCATCATCGATCCCGAACAGTATCGTGCAGATGATGTTTTTGTACCCCTTCGCTAAATTGTATCTGTATGACCAAGAATATATTCATCTTCGCCGTATTAATCATCGCCGTGACAGTGACTGTCTGGGCGCTGTATCGTAAGGGAAACACCCGGGCCGATGGAACAATGGTGTCTCCGTCGCCGTCCGCGAGTCCTCCGGTGAGTAGTGGCACGATGGAACAGGAGTCGGAAATCATCACACACTCTTCGGGCCTACAGTATCAGGACCTTCGAGCTGGCGAGGGAGTTCAGGTCCAGGCTGGCGACACGATTGCGGTGCATTACGTTGGGCGTCTGGAGGACGGTACTCAGTTCGATAGTTCAATCGACCGTGGAGAACCGTTTTCCTTGGTTATTGGGACCGGTTCAGTCATCCAAGGGTGGGATATCGGCGTGCCTGGCATGAAGGTCGGCGGTATTCGCCGGCTCATCATCCCGCCCGACTTGGGCTACGGCACCGCGGGAGTGCCCGGGGCAATCCCGCCGAATGCAACACTCATCTTCGAGGTGCAGGTTCTTGAGATTGCACAGAAATGACCTTGCTATTTCGTTTTCCGAAGGCCTTTCATTGGGGAAGTGCTACCTCGGCCCATCAGGTCGAGGGTGGAAATCGGAACGACTGGACCTCTTGGGAACGGTCTCCGGATCGACAAAAGCAACTACGTCAGCGGGGCCTGGACCCCGCTGATTTCGTGTCCGGTCCGGCGTGTGATTTCTGGAATCATTATGAGGCGGACCTGGATATCGCCCAGTCCTTGGGACATACGATGTTCCGTATGTCCGTGGAGTGGTCACGGGTCGAGCCGGAGGAGGGAGTATTCGACGAGGATGCCATTGCCCGGTATCGCGATATTATTGCCGCTGTTCGCGCCCGTGGTATGGAGCCAATGGTCACCCTATGGCATTTCACTAACCCGCTTTGGCTCACTAAACAAGGCGGTATGTTTGCCGTTGATGCCGCCGAGCATTTCGAACGATACGCACTCAAAATGCTCCATGCGTTGCCGAGCGTGACCTGGTGGGTGACGTTCAATGAAGCGACGACCGTCTATGCCTGGCTGGCATACAGGGGAGGCCAGTGGCCGCCCCAACAGTCGAATGTGATGGCGATGCTCCGATTTCGCAGGCGCATCGCTCGCGCTCATGTGCGTGTCTACCATGCACTTAAGCGCGTACGCCCGGATGTACGGGTGGGGGCAGTTGAGAATAACCGAGCTATTATTGCCGGTCCGTTCTTCAAGATATTGGGTATCCCGCGTCTGATGCGGTGGGCGTGGAATCACTGGTTATGGCGAACCGTCGGGGACGCACAGGACTTTTTGGGCCTGAATTACTACATTACATGGCACCTGCCGGGAGGCCGCAAGGTGACCGGGTCTCTTCCGAGGGCAGAGGAGATGGACTGGGAAATCTGGCCGCCAGGACTGTACCAGGTGCTTAAGGAGGCGGCATTGTTTCACAAGCCCATCTTCATCACGGAGAACGGTGTCGCCGATGGAATCGATACCCTTCGTGCCGGTTTTATACGGGACCATGTTGCCTGCATGGCCAAGGCCATGCACGAGGGCGTTGATGTGCGAGGCTATCTGTACTGGTCTCTTCTGGACAACTTCGAATGGTCACGCGGGTTCGGACCGCGGTTCGGCCTCGTTGCAGTAGACTACCGTACCCAGGCACGGACCGTTCGTCCATCGGCGTGGGAGTATGCTAGAATAATTAGGAATCATGCCGTGGATATACCTAGCGGCGCTCTCGTATCTGATAACGGCCGTCGTCGTACTGGTCGATAAGTTTCTGTTGGCCGCACCGTCTATTAAACCGTTTGCGTACGCGTTTAGTATTGCTCTGTTGAGTGTCGGGGCCGTCGTCCTGATACCGTTTGGCGTATCGTTTCCGGATGACATGGGTGTCTGGCCCGCCGTCTTGGGAACCGGAGTAGCCTCGTTTCTAGGCATCATGTTCCTCTTTCGTGCCCTGCGAGGAGGGGACGCATCGCTGGCTTCGGCCAAGGTGGGAGCATTCACGGTCATCTCCGCCTATGGGTTCTCACTCCTTCTGGACGTTCGTCCGGATGTGACTCTGCACCTGTCCGCCATCATTCTGCTGGGAGCGGGTATGTTTGTGCTCGGCCAACTAGGGAGAAGTATCCTGCAGTGGGCACTTTTAGCGGGACTTTTCTTAGGGCTGGGATTCGTTCTCGTCAAGGTTGTGCTTGATGCATTAGGGTTCGTGGACGGGGTCTTCTGGACGCGCATGGCCCATGCGGCCGTCGCGCTCTCCGTTCTGGCGGTCCCCGGACTGCGTGCTCGCATCGTCCGTGCCTGGCGTACGGCGCCTCGACACACAGGTCCCATCCTGGTGGCTAATAAGGTATTTGCCGGCGTTGGCTTCTTCCTGCTATATGCCGCTATCGAGCGGGGTGATGTCGTGGCGGTCACGGCGCTCCAGGGCTTGCAGTTCGTGTTCATACTCCTGCTAGCTCTGTTGTTTGGCGGCTGGGTACCGACGGTATCAGAGCGGGGGAGTATCCGGGTGCTCATCTTCAAGGCTCTTGGTATTCTGCTCATCACGGGCGGCTTTCTCATGCTCACGATATGACATTTCGCTGGTTTAAAAGCGCATGGTTCTTCATTCCTGTCGCCACGGCAGTAGTATGCACGGCCTATTTGGTGTGGCCGCTCCCGATTGCTCCGGACCCTATCTGGGGCGTCTCTTTTAGTAAACTCCACAGTGATGAACTGGGCATCGATTGGCACAGGGCGTATGTGGCGATTCTGGATGATCTCGGTGTTGAGCATGTGCGTCTGTCGGCCCACTGGGACATGATTGAGCCAGAACGGGACCGTTTTGACTGGTCTGCATTAGATTTCCAGATGAATGAGGCGCACCGCCGCGACGTGCAGGTCGTTCTGGCAACGGGTCGGCGCCTGCCGAACTTTCCTGAATGTCATGAGCCAGACTGGGTGCACGATTTGCCGGTTGCCGAACGCAATGAGCGCATACTTCATATGGTTCGGCAGGTTGTGGAGCGCTACCGGGATTACGAGAACATTCGCTACTGGCAGGTGGAGAATGAAACATTCCTCACGTCCTTTGCTGACGAGTATTGCGGTGACCTGCAGGAGGAATTATTGGATGCTGAATTAGCGCTCGTGCGCGACCTGGATTCTTCGCGCCCCATCCTCACGACCGACAGTGGAGAGTTGGGAAGGTGGTACCGGGCCTACCGCAGGGGAGACGTGTTTGGGACAACCATGTATCTGTACATCTGGAACCGTCAGCTTGGGCAGTTCCGCTATCCTATAGATGCTTGGTTCTTTCGGGCTAAGCAGCGCCTGGTCCGCCTGTTCTTCGAAGACAAGGACATTATCCTGGCCGAGCTGGCGGCCGAGCCCTGGCTTTTGCAATCCATCAAGGACGTGCCGCTCGATTTCCAATTCGAGCGTATGGGCGTCGACAAATTTCGCGAGATGGTGGATATCGCACGCCGGTCAGGATTTAGTGAGTCTTATCTCTGGGGAGCGGAGTGGTGGTATTGGCTCAAGGAGCAGGGAAGGAGGGAGCACTGGGAGTACGCGAGGGAACTTATTTCACAATAGATTTAAAATTTCGCAACTTGCCCAAAGGTTGATAATTTTCCTGTATCCTCGTCCCATGTGGATGACCTGTGGATAACTCGATTTGTGGCCCCGTTACAAATCGTCCCTTCACACCCAAGTGAAGGGGGGCAATATCGTCCCTTCACACCCAAGTGAAGGGGGGCAATATCGTCCCTTCACACCCAAGTGAAGGGGGGCAATATCGTCCCTTCACACCCAAGTGAAGGGGGGCAATATCGTCCCTTCACACCCAAGTGAGGGGGGGGCGTTACTAAGTTCTGGCCGGTAATCTTCAATATTCAATAGCTCATACCCTTCCCTCCCCATCTTTTTCCGCGTACGTTTCCGGTGTTCCGCCTCGTTCCCCGGAATGAAGAGATGTTTCGCGGATACTGCCCTTCCCTGCTTCGTCTCCCCTCACCTCACGTCGCACAATATCAAATGACGAACACGCCCTGATGTTTCTTCATTAGAATGCTCAGCTGTGAACCATGTCGCCATGTTTTACAGCTGAGCATTCTACTTCCCCTCTTTTCTCGTTCCCGCATCCTCGGTTCTCATTCCTCAGTCCTTGTTAATTCGATAAACGGTAAACCTACCTTGACCGGCACAGGCAGGTTTACCAAACGGCCTCTCCTTTCACCCTGTCCCCATTCGTGCTAGCGTTTTCCGCGTATGACTTCCCTGCGACTTTTCTCATGGCGTGTCGTGCTACCGGTCGCTGTATTGGCTGTCGCCACGGTGTTAGTGTGGGTAGTGTTGGTGGGGCCGGACGATGGACAGAACACATCAGGCGAAGGTTCCGCGCCACCGGTAGTCCACACTCCTCTACCTGGTGAGTGGTCTGCACTAGCCGCCGCCGCTGAGCCTTCAACGGTTGCCATCCAGACGTTTCAGGCTGGTCGCATTGTCCGCTTCGGTTCCGGAACAGTGGTCTCCTCAGACGGCCTTATCGCCACCGTACTCGACGTGGTGCCCCTGGTTCCCAGCGCTACCTATCAGGTGACGTTACCCGGACGCATTCTGCGTGCGCAGGTTGTTCGCCGTGATGCTGAGACAAACCTTGCGCTCCTCAAGGTAGATGCCTCTAACGTAACCATCGCCCGTATGGCATCGGCGCGTGCGCTTCTTGGCGCTCCGCTGGCGGTCGTGGGTGGTACGGTGTCTGTCTCCAGCTATGTACCGTATTTTGTGCATGCGTGGGTGTCTTCTGATCTTCAGCGGTATGCCGTCCTAGACGCGCACGTTGCAACGACCATCGCCGGTGGGCGTGTGCTGGGTGTGGACGGTCGACAGATTGGCATCGTCTTTTTGCGTGCCAATCAGGTCCGCATGATATGGGCGGACACGTTGTCCGCACTCGTACAGGAATATATCGGGTCGCTTCGGGAGGGGGCGTCAGCCGTTGAATGAGTCGACTACATCCCAGGACGATTCGTCTGCTTGCGCGGACACTGTGGTACGGAGCTCGGCTCGCCCCGGCGTTGGGCGATTCTTATCTTCGCAACGAATTTCAGGAACGCATGGAGGACTTACTTGCCACGGCCGCCGAGGGCCAGGATGTTCTGGTAGTGTTTCAGGCAGGCCGGCGTCTGCACCGAATACTTGAACGTATCCATGCCTCTGGGAATGTCCGTCTGGAGGATTTACTTCTGGCTGAGCGGTACGTTCTTCTTCTTATGGTCCATCTCCGTTCATCCGATCGTCTGGTCGCTCCGGTGTCTCGCCCGCCCGCCTCATCCCGAAAAGATGACGAGAAGGCCCCCGTTGTTGATTCGGTAAAAGAAATAGAGGTGAGTGATACGGCACAGACAGTCCTGGCAGCAATCAAGAAAGGCGGTTCTGCGCGGGCTCGAGATGTCATCCGCAGGTGTGCACCGCTCTCGGACCGAACCGTCAAGCGGTGCCTCAAAGAGCTGGCTGACGTCGGATTGGTACAGAAAGAGAATCGTGAGGGTGCCGTTTTTTATCGTTCCGTATAATCGTCGCTTGCCCTGTGAATAGCTTTTTGCTATAGCTGCGCCGAGATATCTTTCTGTCCTGCCGTGATAGTCCTGCTGGATTGCTATCCCTCCTCAATCCAGCAGGACACTCATGTCGCGGCAGGGCAGAAGGGTATCTCGACCTCGTTATGCAGGTGCGTTCTCCATTATTCGTAGGCATGGTCGTAGGCATGGCTCTCGCAGGAGCCATTTTTACGTTTGTAAATATGGTGTCAGGACGCAGTGGCACCAGTGCCATGGTAGGTGACACGTTTTTGGCACAAGGTGACACAGGTTTGGCACAAGTGACAGAAAGCGTGGCACCAGTGCCACGAAATTTGGCACAAGGGACACGAACGGTGACACGCACTGGCACAATTGATACGTCACCTTCCCCATCGGTAGCTCCTGCTGTTTCACCGACCCCATGGCCATCCGTACTTGTGTCACCGACCCCTACTCTGGCACCGTCCGTGTCACCGACCCCATGGCCCTCCCTGTCACCAACTTTGACACCAACCCCCTACCCGTCACCATCTCCCTCTCCAACTCCGGCTCCAACTTTGACACAGACTCCAACCCCGGCCCCCCAGACGCCGATTAGGGTAGTAATGAACGAAATTGCCTGGACCGGAACAGCATCCAGTACGGCAGATGAGTGGATTGAGCTGTATAATGATGGGAGTATGGCCGTCTCCCTGGATGGTTGGGCCGTGTATGCGGGCGGGGAATTGCTTATCGTGCTCTCGGGCTCCATTCCCGGAAACGGCTACTTTCTTATAGAGCGCACCGATGACAACGCCGTTTCTGATATTCCTGCCAATTTGACCGGCCCATTCAAGGGCGGAGGGCTTTCCAATTCCGGGGAGTCGCTAGCCCTCATTGATTTCAGTGGCGCTATCGTAGATTCAGTGGATTGCTCGGGTGGCTGGTTTGGTGAATATGCCGAGAAGGAATCAATGGAACGTATAGATGTTTCAGCCCCTGGAAATGATTTATCGAACTGGGCCGCCAACAACGGTTCGGTCAGGGTCGGCGCCGATGTGGGCGGCAACCCCATTCAGGGCACTCCCAAACACCGCAACTCCGTCTCCGCATCCTAGTTTTCCGGACCCCTCCATCAACCCCAATAAGGCCTATCCTAATCCCGTACCGGAGTTGGCTGTCCGTTAGGCGAGATATGACCTTCTCCGTAATCCAACCACCCCAATGAGGCCTATGCCAAGCCCTCCGTCCATTGACGAAGAATCATAAAATGGGTGAGCGAGAGTATCGTATCCGAGGAGCCCATTCCCCGGAATATGGACTCCTCGGATAACACCTCGAGCGAACCGTACGACATGAGTCAGGACCGAGGGCTGGTATAGGGTGAATCTCTTATCAACAGAGTGCTATTGCCTCGTATGGCCCCCCTTATATAATGGTCCTTGACGACTTTGTTTCCTTGATTCTACAAGCATTTCCAGTGTTCCGTGTAAGGATTGACAATCCTCGCGCGTCTGATACACTACGATACGTTTGTCGGTACAAGAACAGGGCCGTCGCCAGTACGTACGAACCCTCTATATGATTGGTTGAAGGTAGACCCAGAAACCCGCGCAAGCCGAAAGGTTTGCTTTGTGGATTCCTGACCCCTTCGCAAACGGCAAACGCTAATCGGTAAGCGAACCCATCCCCTTGAGCTTTCTGCCCTTGCCCGTCCACATTCACCCAGGATGGCGGGCATAGGTAGGCAGCCCAGGAAAGGTCGTTGAAAAGGGAAGGAGAATGGCATCATGGAGTGCAACGGTCCCCCATGGGTCCGGTGCACGGAATCAAGAAGCCAACCCAATTGTGTTACCAGGTATCGAATCCTGGAGTCGATGGTTAGTGCTTCGAGAACCTCTTGGTCGATCGAGTAGAGTTCCCGGAACATGCGCCTGGGTGCATGGGTGCTAGCTATTCAGGATTCTCAAGTTGAATCTCTGACGGTCCGCTTCGGTGGTGCCGGAGGAGGAGGTATAAAAAATGTTAAGAGTATCAACCTGTCACGTTCCTCGGGTGTGCACCGCTCGGTAGAGCGGCACCTGGAATCGGGACAGTCATATCTATCAATGAGTAAAACAAAATTCAGGGTCGCACGCCGTGTCGTGTCTGCCCTGACTGCAACTGCAACGGTCATGACAGTGGGAGGCTCCGCCCTCCTCGGTCTCGCCGTTGCTCCGGCTGACTACGGCCTCACCGAGGGCGATGTCATCCGCGCACTGAACTCCGCAAACGACCCGGACATTTACATTGTGAATGAGCACGGGTACAAGCGTCTGTTCGTGAACCCGCAAATCTTCAACCTCTACGGCCACATCGGCTGGGAGAGCGTGAAGGAAGTTCCTGCCGCCACTCGCGATGCGTTCCCGACCTCCGGTCTGTTCCGCAACTGTGAGTCCGGCGCACAGGCCGTCTACGGTATCGAAGTCGTCAGTGAGGATGTCGCCAACCTGCACCACGTGAATATCAGTGGCGCACAGGCGGTAGCCGAAGACGCAGACTTCTTCAAGAAGGTGTTCTGCATCAACAACAGCGAGCAAGCGTTGTACGGTACCGGTTCTCCGTGGACCTCGCTGTCCCAGGTTCCGGACTACAGCCGCGATGGTGAAACCGAAGAAGGTGACACCTCCAACGAAGGCCTGAACGGCTCCGTTGGTGACATCACCCGCGCCGACTGGATTTCCGCACTCAACAACGAGAAGGTTGGTGAGGGTGAGAACAACATCAAGGTTGCTGGTCTGGAGATTGAGGCTGGTCAGGACTCGGACATTCGCCTAATTTCGGCGAAGATCGAGGTTGAGAACACTGACGCAGGTTCGTCCAAGAAGCCTCGTGACTTCATGAAGTCCGTGGGCGTTTACTTTGACGGCACCAAGGTTGCCACAATCGACGGAGATGAATTCTTCGACGACACCGGTGACACATGGACGAAGACGGTAAGCTTCCCAAGTTCTTCCATCATCCGCATGGATGGCGTCAAGAAACTTGAGTTTGCAGTGTCCGCACTGGACGTTATCGATTCTGCAGACCACGACAGTGACACATGGCAGTTTTCGGTCATAAATGTCCGCTTCGTGGATGGACAGGGTGCCATCACCACTGATTCGTCTACGGGCGACATCGCACTCGATGGTCTGACCGACCGCCCGTTCGACTTCAGGTCCTACGCAGGTGCGGCGGACCTAGAGCTGAACCTGACCAAGGGTTCGGACCACCCAAAGGCGAGAATCGTCGAGGTGGCTTCCGAGTCTGATACAGAAGGTGTTCTTCTGTTCTCAGGTACGCTTAAGAACGAAGGCGACGATGCGGTGATGGTCAAGGAATTGGCCTTCAATATCGCTACAGCCACTGCCAACCTTGGGGACAGCGTGAACTCGCTAACCCTGGAGATTGACGGTACCGATGTCCAGTCTATTGACCCGGGCAGTGCTGATTGTACAGCGGCGACCGCCACAGTCTGTACGTTCGATGACGTCGACGTTGACTTCAACGACGGCGAATCCAAGAGCGTCAAGCTGTTCGCCGAGGTAGCTGGTTCAGAGAACCAGGAAGGCGCGCAGGTGAAGGCGACCCTGACCATGTCCGACGCAGGCAACGTTGTTGAGGACATGAACGGCGATAACCTCGCCGCAGGTGACAAGACCGGATCGGTCACAGGTGACTTCCAGGCATTCTACAGCTGGGCCCTGGGGCTGGAGTTGATCAGCACAACCGCTTCCAAGACCACGGGTGACAGCACCCCTGATCTAGGTACGTTCACGATCAAGTTCCGCGCAACGGCCTTCGGTGGCAGTGTCTTCGTCCAGGAAGGTTGCTCCGGTGACCTGGCGACCAGCGGTAGCGCTGAGTTCGTCCTGACGTCAGGTGGTACGGCTTCGGTCTCCTCGAACTGCCTAATCACGCCAACTGACAACACCATCGACGACGACAGCAGCTTCGGCAACTTCGAGATTCTCGAAGGCGATTCCGAGGAATTCACGCTGACGGTAGTCGAGACTGGCGCCGACACATTCGTGAATGTCCGTCTGGAGGGTGTTGACTGGGCAACCAGTGACATCACCGATCCGGCGACCTTCTACGAGTTCAACCTCGAGAACTTCAAGACTGACGACATCTTCCTAAGCTCCACATGATCTTAGGGTAGTCGTCTCGTCCGGAGTTATCCGGTTGAGTCTACTTGGGTAGCGGAGTCCGCCAATCGGTATTTGCCGGCTGGTGCACTCCTCCCAAGCAACCTAAAACCCCCGAAAGGGGGTTTTAGGTTGGGAACAAAATCCTAGACATCCAAGGTCCGACCTCGGACAGGAGGTTGTTTATTTTCGCATCGGAAACAGATACTATGTACAGGTTATGGCTAAACAGACGCGTCTCATCATCCTCGGCTTGTTCGTCATCGGATTTGTGGTGTTCGTATTTAATTTGAATGGACCGCTCTTCTGGGATGATAATGACTGGATTATTAACAATTCGGTCGTTCACGACCCCACGAACCATGTCGGCGATCTTCTCATTCGCGACGTCCTGGCAGGCATCGATCAGCGTTCCAATTATTATCGCCCACTCCTGATACTCTCGTTTGCCTTCAACTGGGCCATCAGCGGAGATGCGGGCTGGTCCTACCACCTCCTCTCGAATCTTCTTCATATCGCCTCTGCCATCCTCATCTTTCTCCTCTTTTCCCGCCTGCTTGATAAGACGTTCGCGAATGCGAACCTCAAGGCGCCAGTTACCAATTTCCAGTTACCAATTTCCGGTATTGTAGCCGCTTTAGCGGCGGCCTTCTGGCTCCTTCACCCTATTCAGCCCGAATCCGTGGCCTACATATCCGGTCGTGGCGACCCGCTTTCCGTATTCTTCATGCTCCTGGCGATGGTCCTGTTCCTGAAAGCCAGAAAATATTGGCCTGTCTCGTCCCAGTCCCCACTGAACGTATCGGGGTATTTGGTTCTTGCGCTAGGGTGTATGGCACTGGCCCTCCTTTCTCGTGAGACTGCGGTTCTACTTCCTGTGTACTTAGTTGCCATTTTGATGACGTTTATCCATCATCATCGATTTTGGAAAGCGCTTCGAGCCTCTGTTCGTGATGTCTGGCCGTTCATCGCACTTTCGGGAGTCTATGTCATCGCACGCCTGACGCTTCTGAACTTCGCCAACACGCTGAATTGGCATCGCTTTGAGAATGTCTACTCCCAGAGCGTACTGGTTCGTATCTGGACCTTTCTGTCGGCCCTGGTCGAATACGTACGGTTAGCGGTATTCCCGACCGGCCTGCACATGGAGCATACGATACCGGTGCAGACCGGTCCCTGGTATTGGCCGGTCGTGCTTGGTGCGATGCTCCTTATCGGAATGTTCACCTGGATTATTCTGGCCTGGCGGCGGGGGAACCGACTTCCCTTTTTCGGGGTGCTTATGTTTTTGGTGCCGCTTGCACCGGCATCGGGTATCATTGCCCCCATCAACGCGGTGTTCTATGAACACTGGTTGTACTTAAGCCTACTGGGCGTTGCGGTCTTGGTGGCGTATTACGGGGTCCGGGTATATATATGGCTGGCTTCCAAAAGGCACAAGCTTGGCGTACTGATGGTCGTCATAGCGGTTGTCTACGGTGCCTGGTTCGTGGTGCAGAGCATTCGTCGCAATCTTATCTGGACGAATCCGGAGCGTCTGTATGGCGAGATTCTGGAGCATGAACCGGAGAACGTCAGGGCACTGAACAATCTGGCCAATCTGTACGCCGAGCAGAAACGGAGCGATGATGCCCAGGAACATTGGCTGCGTGCCGCGGAGGCGGACCCGACCCAGCCGGCGCCATACCACAACCTGGCCAACCTTGCTCGTGCCTCCGGTGACCTGGAACGGGCCCAGGAGCTCTATCTTAAGGCCATCAAGGTTCAGGCTACATTCCACTACGCCTACCGAAATCTTGCCGGCATGCTTCTGGAGCAGGAACGATACAGTGATGCCGTGCAGGTACTCGCCAAGTTGCGTGATTTGGCGCCGGATGACCCCACGGTCCATTACTCACTGGCACAGGCCCTGCATCTGGCGGGACGGGATGATTTGTCCATCAAAGCGCTTGCCGACGGTCGTCAGTATGCCAACTCACCCGAAGCCATGCGGGCGTATGATCGGCTTGAGGCCGAGCTGTCTCCGTAGTGATGCCTTTTCCGATGCGAGAAGAGAAAATGCTAAACCCTAACTATTAACTACTGAAGGAAAGGGGTCGGCCTCGGCCCTCCCTCCGAAGTTAGTATTTAGGAGTTTGTAGTTTCTGTTCTTCCGAGAAACAACCGCTCGTATTTTACAAGCATCGTGCGGAGGGTAAATGAAGCCAATAGACGCTGATGCGCGCTGATGGCGAGGTTCTGGCGCACCTGTTCGGGCCCTGTAATCAGACGGGTGATGGCTTTGGCGAGCGCGGTAGGGTCGTCCGGCTCGACAACGAGGCCACTAACTTCGTGCTCGAACATCTCAGGGATAGCACCCACGCGAGTAGCGACGACGGGAATCTTTGCTGCCATAGCTTCCAGGACGCTCCAAGGAAACCCTTCCTTGCGTGATGGCAGGACAAACAAGTCAAACGCGGGCAGATATCGGCGGGCGTCGGGCAGAAGACCGGCTAGGAAGACCCGGCGCTCCAGATTGAGCTCGCCGATACGCTCCCTGATGTGCTCGCGCAGAGGACCGTCGCCGATGATAATGAATGTCAGACGGGGGTCCGTATAGGGCACTGCCTCAAGGAGTATTTCAATGCCTTTAGTTGGATACAGGTTCGCAATGGTGCCTGCGACCAGGTCCATGCGCGGCCTTTCGCTGGTTAGTTGTTCGATGCGGTCCACGAGTTCCTCGCGTGCAGAATCTCGGGACAGCGCGTCCCGATAGGGGTCGATGCCGTTATGGATGAGGACCGTCTCATGACGGGGTGTAATGCGCAAAAGAAGGCCCTGTTCCAGGTCATGAGTGTTGTTGACCACGATGATGTCCTTCCAGTGGGCGGACCAGCGTTCCATCCAAATGAACAACCGTCGCTTCCACCGAGGCCAAGGGTCGTTGAATGACCATCCACCAATGCGGTAGATGACGCGCAGGCCCGGCATGCGTGTACGAAGCCCGTGCGCCGCTCGACTCCCCACAAACCCTGCCTTACTGCTGTTCAGAAAAACAATATCGGGGCGAAAATCGCCCATCATCTGGCGCAATTCACGAACGGCGGCCAGGTCTTGGAACGGATGCAGAGAACGCTGGAGCTTGGCGGCTGTGCGCCAGGTGACGTGGGCAGGGAGCTCGGCGGCGATGTCCTGGCGCCCCTCGGCACCAGTGACTACCATAATCTCGAAGCGCTCGGGGTCCAGATGGTTCACGAGTGTTGCCAGGAATTGTTGGGCGCCACCAATCTCACCGAGCGTGATGACACAGAAGAGGCGTGTTTTCTGATTGAGGCCGCTCGACATATGGGCTACAATAACACGCGTATAGGCCTCTCTCAATGGTTCATCACCTTCCACAAAAACCGCGAATTTTAGTGCTTTCCACTGCCTACCTACCGCTCATCGGAGGGTCGGAGCTCGCCATCAAGCATCTGACCGACCGGATGGACGCCTACGACTTTGACCTGGTCACGGGACGCCTGGCGGACCATCCGGTCCAGGAGCAAATTGGACGAGTCCGCGTTTTCCGCGCCGGAGGGCGTTGGCATCGCGCCACGTTCCTGGTACCCAAGGTACTCCTACCACTGGCGCTCACCATGACCGCCTGGCGACTGATGCGGACACGTCGCTATGTGCTGGTGCATGCCTGGCAGGCGAGCCAGGCGGGCGGTGCGGCATGGCTTCTATCATTTTTGGTGCCTTCGGTGCCACTCCTGCTCACCATTCAGGAAGGTAAGGAATTGGCCCGTCAAAATCCGCTCATCCGTCTGTTCCGGCGCGCCATCGTGCGCCGTGCGGATGCGGTGACGGCCATCAGTGAGTACTTGGCCTCGTTCGTACGCGAGCGGACGTCTATGCCGGTGCACGTAGTCCCCAATGGGGTCGCCTACAGGCGGTTTCTGGAGCGGCCTGTCATCGAGAAAATTACGCAGGCCCATACCGCCATGCGGGTTCAGCCACGACATCGAGTCGTTATCTCCGTCTCACGACTTGTGTCTAAGAACGGAATAGACGATCTCATTCGAGCGTTTGCATTGCTCTGTGGGCAGGATGTTCACCCGGATGAGTTGGTGCTGGTACTTATTGGTGAAGGATCCCAAGAGGGTGCCCTGCGTGCGCGTGTGGCATCGCTCGGCATCACCGACCAGGTCCGGTTTCTGGGGACAGTCCCGCATGGCGACCTGCCCTCATTCTTGCACGCCGCCCACGTGTTTTGCCGGCCCTCGCACTCTGAAGGACTGGGGAACGCGTTTCTGGAGGCTATGGCGGCCGGTATTCCTGTTGTCGCCACACCAGTCGGCGGCATCACCGATTTCCTACAGGACGGAAAGACCGGATTCCTATGCCGCCCCGGGGACCCTGTGGACATCGCCCGGGCGCTCGCATCGGCACTGCGAGGCGATGACCAAGTCCGGCACATCACGGACCAGGCTCATGAACTCGTCCGAGAGCGCTACGACTGGGATACCATCGCGACACAGATGGATGAGATATATAAAAAATATGGCCGGTAAGCCGAAAATGGTCATTGCCACTGGCATCTTCCCACCTGATATTGGTGGCCCGGCCTCCTATGCGGCAATGTTGGGAAAGCGCCTCAAGGAGCATGCGGATATTGTCGTGGTTACGTTCTCTTCGGTCCGCAGATATAAAGAGGATGAGGCACTCGGCTATCCCGTATATCGTATATGGACGCGCATTCCGTGGGGTTTTCGGCATATCCTCTTTTTCTTGCGGTGCTGGTTCTGTACCCGGGGTGCAACAAGAGTGTATGTGCTGAATGCCAGTACTGCCGGCTATACGGGCACGGTTGCGGCGCGGTTCGCGGGAGTTCCTACGGTCGTTCGTATCGCAGGGGATTATGCCTGGGAGATGGCCGTTCTGCACGGTCGTACCTATCTGATGATTGATGAGTTTCAGAAAGCCAAGAAGAAAGGAAAGACAGAATGGCTACACCGAATGCAGACGTGGGTATGCCACAAAGCTGACCGCATCATTGTGCCATCTCAGTATCTAGCCCAGCTTGTCGCCGGGTGGGATATCGACACGAAGAAAATAACGGTCGTGTACAACGGGAGTGATGTTACGCCGTCTGATCTTCCTAAGGAGGAGGCCCGCAAGAAGGTGGGTGTCGCCGGCAATATCATCCTCTCCGTTGGCCGCCTCGTCCCCTGGAAGGGATTTCGGATGCTCATCAAGGTCATGCCCCAACTGTTCCAGGTGAACCAGTTTTTTCGGCTAGTTATCGTCGGGGACGGGCCGCTCATGAAAGAACTGGCGTCCATTGTGCGGGCACAGGGCCTGGAGCGGAAGGTCTTCCTCGTTGGACGTAAGAACAAAAAAGAACTGGCTGAGCTGATGGCCGCCGCCGATGTGTTTGTGCTCAATACCGGCTATGAGGGGTTCTCACATCAGCTCCTGGAGGCCATGCGTGCAGGCGTGCCAGTGGTCACCACGACGGCGGGCGGCAACCGCGAACTCATCGAGCAGGGAGAAAATGGGTTCATGGTCCGCCACAATGACGAATTCAACCTGGTTGAGGCCATTAAGACACTCCATCGCAATGAGGCGATGCGGAGGCGATTCATTGAGAGCGGTCACCGCACCGCCGATCGTTTCAGCGTCGAACGAATGCTTGAAGAAACAGAGAGGATATTAATTACTAACTAATAACTGTTAAATTCCAATCGTGGAACACCGAGATCAGGAAATCTATCTTTTGAGCAGAAGACTCTCCAAGGAGGCCTGGATACAGTACGAGGCGTTCAGGGAGGATGTCCGTCGGGTGATTGGTAATCAGTGGATTCGTTCTATTGATTCAATAGGTGCCAACTTCGCTGAAGGCAGTGGAAGATATGGTTATCCTGATAGGAATAGATTTAACTATATTGCCCGGGGTTCTTTACGTGAGGCTATGCATTGGACTGAACTTTTAAAGGAGCGGAATATCTTGGATTCTTCTGTGGCGGATAACCTACTCGCGGTTCTGGAGAATCTTGCAATCAAATTGAATGTTCAAATCAAGAATACCAGGGCCCAAATATCCGGAAGTTAATATTTTATAGTTAGTATTTTGTATCCATGAATTTACTCATGATTAGTGGTGATAGAAGTTTAGCCCAAGGTAAGAAGGGCGCATTTTGGAATACTATCAGCGAACTGCACAAGCACTTTGCGCGCATTGACATCATCACGCCGCGTATCCCGGAGCACCGCTACGATATGGTCATATTTGGGAATGTGCATATCCATCCGTCGCCGTTCCCGCTTTTGCTCCAGCCTCTCTGGGTTTGGTACAAGGCGCGCCGGTTGGCTGAGAGTTTACCATTAACGGCTGGCGATACCCTCATCACCTGCCACTCCTATCCTCCATTTTACAACGACATAGGCGCATGGTTTGCGCACCGCAGTACCGGTATTCCCTACTTGCTTGAGGTACTCCACGTACCCGGTGTGCCGCGCGCCGCGAACCCCAAAGAGGCGGTGTATCGGTGGACGGTGCGTCTGTTTTTTCGGTGGTTCGCCCGCCAAGCCCGCGCGGTCCGGGTCATGAACGAGCACGAGACGCCCGCATTCCTGGTTCGCTCGGGCGTGCCTCGAGAGAAGCTCGTGACTATTCCTGCGGTCTATCTGGACACCGAGGTGTTTTACCCGCGAGATGTTCCCAAGCACTTTGATCTCGTGTTCGTCGGGCGCCTGGTCAAGAATAAGCGTCCGGACTTGTTTATCGATATCGTGCACCGGAGCGGCTTAAGAGGCCTCGTCGTTGGCGAGGGGCCCTTACTGAAAAAACTCAAAGCGAAAAGCCAAAAGCTCAAAGCACGCATCAAGTTCCATGGGTATGCCCGAGATCAGGATGAAGTGGCAGAACTGATTAGCTCGGCGCGTCTCTTGGTGATGGTCTCCAGTAATGAAGGTGGTCCCCGCGTCGTGGTCGAAGCACTTGCCTGCGGGGTGCCCGTTCTGGCGACGCCGGTCGGTATCGTACCGGATATTCTGCCGCCCGAGGCAATCGAGGAGTGGAATGTTGCCGCGCTCACAGAGAAGGTCCGCAATATCCTGGCGGACCATCAGCTCTACGATCGCCTTCGCTCTGCGGGCCTGTACATGGCACAGCGGTATGAGCGAGACACGGCCATCACTCGCTATGCTGAAGCACTAAAGAAACTTGCAGTGAGTAGTTAGTAATTACCAGTTAATAGTTATCAGTTCATCTTCATGCGTAAGCTTGTAGTCATCTGCCAAAAAGTTGACGAGACCGACGACCTGCTCGGCTTCTTTGTCGCCTGGCTCAAGGAATTCGGCAAGCACTACGATAGGGTAGAGGTCATCACACTGGCCAAGGGGGAGTATTCGTTCCCCGACAACGTCCGCATCCACTCCCTCGGCAAAGAACGCGGTACTTCCAGGTTCCTCTGGCCATTTGCTATTTGTCGTTTGTTATTTCGATATACTCGCGGCTCTACTGCAATCCTTGCCCACATGTCCCCCATCTTCGCAGTTATTGCCTGGCCGTTTGTTCGCCTGCGGGGAGCCAAACTCGTCCTCTGGTATCTACACCGCTCGGTTACGCTCAAGCTTAAGCTCGCCTTGCGCCTTGTGGATACGCTAGTGACCGCTGATAAAGGTAGCTTGAATATAACGAACGATAAGATAGTGGAGACTGGG
>Ga0214472_10000276_pt1 | contig 66158 bp, 53 predicted proteins | sample RVTome_6_FD_207662 | JGI IMG/M metagenome (GOLD analysis project Ga0214472, IMG submission 207662) | Soil microbial communities from uranium-contaminated site in the Upper Colorado River Basin, Wyoming, United States - RVT140D175 | ecosystem: Environmental > Terrestrial > Soil > Contaminated >...
AGCCATCGTAAACCTCGCTTAAAGCTCCGCTGCCAGTTTCTCAACCAGCTGTGCGTGTGCTTTCTCGTCAACAGAGGCTTCCAGGATCTTTTCGGCACCGGCGATTGCCAGCGTAGCCACCTGGGCACGGAGAGTCTCCTTCGCCCGGTTGACTTCCTGTTCGAGTTCGGCCTGAGCAGATGCTTTCACGCGGTCGGCTTCGACACGCGCCTGCTCCTTGGCTTCCTCGACGATCTGGTTAGCCCGCTTGTTGGCCTGTTCAATGATGGCGGCTGCCTCTTCCTTGCTTTTGCGCATATCTGCGGCGGCTTTTTCCTGAGCCAGTCGCAGGTCGCGCTCGGCGCGGTCGGCCGCATCCAGACCTTCGGCAATCTTCTTCTTGCGCTCTGCCAGGGCACCGGTAATCGGCGGCCATACGTACTTCATGCAGAATACGACGAAGAGGAAGAATGCAATGGCCTGACCAATGATGGTGAGATTGATATTCACGCCATTACCTCGCGGTTGTTGTGTAAGTAGTAGTTACCCGACATGGGGTAAAACGCCATTTCTACTTATTAAGCAACAGCGAACAGGACGTACAGACCCAGACCCACGCCGATCATCGGGATCGCGTCGACCAGACCCATGACGATGAAGAACTGGGTGCGCAGCAGGGGTACCAGTTCCGGCTGACGCGCAGCGCCTTCCAGAAACTTGCCACCCAGGATACCGATACCGATAGCGGCACCGATTGCAGCCAGACCCATCATCAGAGCAGCAGCGATATACAGCAGTTCAGCCATTTTTTTTCTCCAGCAATTTTCAAGGTTTAAGTTTAAAGGTTTGAAACAAACTCGGTTTTTCTACTACCTGTACCTGTCGTTACGCTTAGTGGTGATCGTGGGCCATCGCCAGGTACACGATTGTCAGTACCATGAAGATGAACGCCTGCAGCGTAATGATCAGGATATGGAAGATCGCCCAGGGCACGGACAGCACCCACTGAGCCCAGAACGGCAGCAGGGCGATCAGGATAAAGATCATCTCGCCGGCATACATGTTGCCGAACAGTCGCAGCGCCAGGGATACAGGCTTGGCCAGCAGACCGACGATCTCGAGGAACAGGTTGAACGGCGCGAAGATCTTCGGCAGCGGCTGGAACGCCAGCTCGCCGATGAAGCCACTCACGCCCTTCATCTTGATGCTGTAGTAGACGATCAGGGCGAATACGCTGATCGCCATGCCGCCGGTGGCGTTGACGTCGGTGGTCGGTACCACTTTCATGAAGTGAATGCCCATCTCGCCGGCGACAAACGGAATCCAGTCGATCGGCACCAGGTCCATCAGGTTCATCAGGAAGATCCAGACGAAGATGGTCAGGGCCAACGGCGCGATCACCGTGTTCTTGTGGGTGAAGATGCTCTTCACGTTGTCATCGATGAACTCGATGATGGTTTCGACGAAGTTCTGAGCGCCGCCCGGAACCTCGGCGGTAACGGACTTGGCCACCTTGCTGAAGAACCAGACAAACAGCAGACCCAAACCCACTGACCAGAACATGGTATCGACGTTGATCGCCCAGAATCCCATCTCCGCGGCTTCCGCGGCGCTGTGCGCGAAGCCCCAACCCTGCTCCGGATGGTTACCGAAGGTGAGGTTGGTCAAGTGATGCGATATGTATTCTGAGGATGTAACTGTTCCACTCGCCATTCTCAGTCTCTCATTTTCAAAGTTTCAGGAAACGGTTGTTCAGCCTCCACTGCAGCATCCACCCGGTGAATTGCAGCAGTATGAAGGTGAGAAATAGGGAAAATGGACTTAGCGGATCGACCAACAGGAAGGTTGCGCTGAACAACCCGGCCGCCAAAACCATTTTCCCTATTTCACTTGCATAGAGACCGATCACGACCTGTTGAGCCGTCTCGACAGGTCGCTTGGTGTAGAGAACGCGCCAAGTGAAATAGAGATTGGGCAGCAGATACAGCAAACCGCCGATAAGTGCCGAGTATGCCTCGACCGGACCTTTGACCAGCAGTCCCGCCGCAATAACCGACAGCAGACCGCCCTGAATCAGATATACCTTCAGAAACGCCCGCCTTCCGCGTTTCTGCAACCGCCCGCTGACCACTGTCGGCCGGATGTCCGGTTGCTCTCCGGGCACTGATCTACGCAAAAGCCACCCTATTTCGGACGCAATGTCCCCTTCAAATAGCGGCAAGATTATAGGGTGTAAGGGGCCTCTACTCAACAAAACGTTGAGGCTTTTGCACTAATGTCTTACCGAAAGGCGCTAAAGTAGGGCATACGGAATCAACCGAGCAGCTGGAGAATCGCCTCGAGCTCCTCTTCCGACTTGAAACTGAGGCTGATCTTGCCCTTGCCCTTGGCATTGGCATTGACCTCGACCGGCACGGCAAAACGCTGGGACAGATGTGTCGACAGCGTTTTATGGCGCTCGCTGGGCTCGGGTTTCGGCTTGGGCAGATGACGCCCTTCGGCGATCTTGCGCACCAGCACCTCGGTCTGGCGCACGGAGAACCCCTTGGCCACCACCTCCTTCGCCGCCTCGATCTGCTGCTCCTCCGACAGCGGCAGCAGGGCACGGGCATGGCCCATCTCCAGGTCGCCATACTCGAGCATCCGCTTGACCTCTTCGGTCAGATTCATCAGCCGCAACAGGTTGGTGATGGTGGAGCGCGACTTGCCGACCGCATCGGCGACCTGCTGCTGGGTCAGCTCGAACTCGGTCTGCAGCCGGTGCAGGGCGATCGCCTCCTCCATCGGATTCAGGTTCTCGCGCTGGATATTCTCGATCAGCGCCATGGCGATGGCGGCTTCGTCGGGCACGTCACGGACCAGTACCGGGATCCGCTCCAGCCCCGCCATCTGCGCCGCGCGCCAGCGCCGCTCGCCGGCGATGATCTCGTACATCTCGCTGTCGACCGGGCGGATCACGATCGGCTGCATCACCCCCTGCACTCTGATGGAGGCAGCGAGCTCCTCCAGCGCCTGGGGTTCGAGATCGCGCCGGGGTTGATAACGGCCGCGCTGGATCCGCCCGACCGGCATCTCCAGCAGTTCGCCATCGGCCGGCGAGCTGCCGTCGCCGCCGACCGGTCTATCCTCGGCCTCGGCCTCGGTCGTTACACTCGAAAGCAGTGCGTCCAGTCCACGCCCCAGTCCACGTTTTTTCACGGCCATCTTCAGATCTCTTCCTGTTCGGTCGCCACGGCGTCGGCGGCGCGCGCCTGCTCGGTCCGGCGGATCAGCTCTCCGGCCAGCGCCAGGTAGGCCAGTGCGCCGCGGGAGTTCTTGTCGTACTGCAGCGCGGGCATGCCGTGGCTGGGTGCCTCGGCCAGCCGAACGTTGCGCGGGATCACGGTACGGTAGACGCGGGCGCCGAAGTACTCGACCAGATGATCGGATACATCCTTGGTCAGGCTCATGCGCGGATCGAACATGGTGCGCAGTATGCCTTCGATCCTGAGCTTCGGGTTCAGCCGCTTGTTGATCTTGTCGATGGTACCGATCAGGGCGCTGATCCCCTCCAGCGCATAGTATTCGCACTGCATCGGGATGATCACGCCGTCCGACGCCGACAGTGCGTTCACCGTCAGCAGGTTGAGCGACGGCGGGTTGTCGATGAGGATGAAATCGTACCGCTCCAGCAGCGGCATCAGCGCCATCTTGAGCCGAAACTCGCGCCGCGGCATCTGCAGCAGCTCCACCTCGGCCGCGGTCAGGTCGCCGTTGGCGCCGATCAGGTCATAGCCGGTCGGCAAGCCGGTGACCAGCGCCTCCTCGGCACTGGCCTGATCGGTCAGCACCTCGTAGACGGAGCGCTCCAGCTGATGCTTGTCGGCGCCGCTGCCCATGGTCGCGTTGCCCTGGGGATCGAGATCGATCATCAGCACGCGCTTTTTCGTCGCCGCCAACGAGGCGGCCAGATTGACCGCGGTCGTGGTCTTGCCGACGCCGCCCTTCTGGTTGGTAATGGTTAGGATCTTCGCCACGCTCAGGCTCTCCCTAGGATGAGCAGATGCCGCTCGCCCTCGGTCTCCGGCAGATCGAGCCGGTGACAGGCGTTCAACGTGTAGCCCGGCGGCAGCTGTTCAAGTTCCGCCTCAGGATACAGCCCTTTCATGGCAAGAAAAACACCCTGATCGGAACAGAGGTGACCGGTCCAGTTCAGCATGTCGGCCAGGGAAGCAAAGGCACGCGACACGATCTGGTCGTAGGGGCCGCGGTCGCACTGTTCGACGCGACCGTGGATCACCTGCAGGTTGTCGAGGCCGAGTTCCAGCTTGACCTGGTTCTGGAACCGGGTCTTCTTGCCGTTGCTGTCCAGCGTGGTGACATCGAGCCGCGGCCGCATGATCGCCAGCGGGATGCCGGGCAGGCCGGGGCCGCTGCCGACATCGATCAAACGCCCGTCGCCGATCCAGGGCAGGATGCTCAAGCTGTCGACCAGATGCCGGGTGATCATCTCGGCGGGATCGCGCACCGCGGTCAGGTTGTAGGCCTTGTTCCACTTCACCAGCAGCGCCAGGTAGGCGAGCAGCCGCTCGACCTGGCCGGTGTCGACCTCCAACCCCAGTGCCGCCAGCTGTTTCTCGAGTTGGCTCCTGTATGCCTGCATCACCCGGCAACCTTCTGCTGCAGCTGACGCTTCTTCAGGTAGACCAGCAGCAGCGAGATCGCCGCCGGCGTCATCCCCTGGATCCGCGCCGCCTGGGCCAGCGTTTCCGGTCGATGCTGCTTGAGCTTCGCCTTCAGTTCGTTGGACAGGCCGCCGACGGCGTCATAGTCGAAGTCGGCCGGCAGGGCGGTGTTCTCCTGCCGCTGCATCTGCGCGATCTCGTCCCTCTGCCGATCGATATAACCGGAGTACTTGAGTTGGATCTCCACCTGTTCCGCCACCTGCGGATCGCCCACCGCTTCGCCCTTGAGTCCGGCCACGTCGGCATAGCCCAGCTCCGGTCGCTTGACCAGATCGGAGAGGCTGTATTCGCGGCTCATCGGCGAGGTCAGCTTGGCCTCGAGCCGAGTCGACTCGTCGCTGTGCGGCTGGATCCAGGTTTCCCGCAGACGCTGCGTTTCCCGTTCGATCGCCTCGCGCTTGGCGCAGAAGCGGGCCCAGCGCTCGTCGCCGACGATGCCCAACTTGCGCCCCTGCTCGGTCAGGCGCAGGTCGGCGTTGTCCTCGCGCAGGATCAGCCGGTATTCGGCACGGCTGGTGAACATGCGGTAGGGCTCGGAGGTGCCGTGGGTGATCAGGTCGTCGATCATCACGCCGATGTAGGCCTCGTCCCGACGCGGGTACCAGCTCTCGCGCTCCAGCGCCCGGGCGGCGGCGTTGATACCGGCCAGCAGGCCCTGCGCACCCGCCTCCTCGTAGCCGGTGGTGCCGTTGATCTGACCGGCGAAGAACAGGCCGTCGATCGCCTTGGTCTCCAGCGTGTGGCGGAGCCCCTGCGGATTGAAGTAGTCGTACTCGATGGCATAGCCGGGGCGGGTGATATGCGCCTGCTCGAAACCGCGGATCGAGCGTACCAGTGCCAGCTGTATATCGAACGGCAGACTGGTCGAGATCCCGTTGGGGTAGAGCTCGTGTGTGGTCAGGCCTTCCGGCTCGACGAAGATCTGGTGCTGATCCTTGTCGGCGAAGCGGTGGATCTTGTCCTCGATCGACGGGCAGTAGCGCGGTCCCACGCCACCGATCACCCCGGTGTACATCGGCGAGCGATCCAGCCCCGAGCGGATGATGTCGTGGGTCCGGCCGTTGGTGTGGGTGATGAAGCAGTTGATCTGCCGCGGATGCTCGTCACCGCTGCCGATGAACGACATCACCGGCGTCGGCGTATCGCCCGGCTGCTCCTGCATCACCGAAAAGTCGACGCTGCGCGCATCGATACGCGGCGGCGTACCGGTCTTGAGCCGTTCGACCTGCAGCGGCAACTCACGTAATCGCTGCGCCAACCGAATCGCCGGGGGATCCCCGGCCCGACCGCCGGAGTAATGCTCCAGGCCGATATGGATCACGCCGCCGAGGAAGGTGCCGGCGGTCAGGATCACGCTCCTGGCGCGAAAACGTATGCCGCTCTGGGTCACCACCCCGCAGACCCGCTCGCCCTCGATGATCAGGTCGTCGGCGGCCTGCTGGAACAGCTGCAGGTTGGGCTGGTTCTCGAGGATCTCGCGTATCGCGGCCTTATACAGAATGCGGTCGGCCTGGGCACGGGTGGCGCGCACGGCAGGCCCCTTGCGGGCATTGAGGACACGGAACTGGATACCGCCGCGATCGGTGGCTCGCGCCATGGCGCCGTCGAGTGCATCGATCTCCTTGACCAGGTGGCTCTTGCCGATGCCGCCGATCGCCGGATTGCAGGACATCTGCCCCAGGGTTTCGATGTTGTGCGTCAGCAACAGGGTAGACGCACCCATGCGTGCCGATGCAAGCGCGGCTTCGGTACCGGCATGTCCGCCGCCGATCACGATTACGTCAAAGTGGTCAGGATAGTCCACCTAATACCTCATCGATTGGGAATGACACAGTCGTACGGATGGAGACTGCGGAAAAAGAGGGGCGATTATAGCCTTAGCGCCTCTTGGAAGAAATGGTTAAAAAGTGAACAGCTCTGTTTTCTCCCTTCTATTCATACTTAAAAGAGATAAAGAATGTTCTCTTATATGAAGAAGGATTGTTGTGTTTACTACTCTTAGGCCCGCCATGTTCTTGGGAGAAATGCTTTTTCCCCTTTAAAAACATTGATCTATGACGCCTCAAAGACTGTTTGCGCCGTGCGTATCGGCTGCTGACAGCCTTGGGAAGGTCTGTTGATAAAAGAGCGGGTTACGCACAGGCCGATTTCAACCACACTCCATCCCCAGCTTTAGCCGGTTCGGTTATACAATCTTTGCACAGCTTAATGTTGGTAACCCGGGCGATCCGCTCGTTGTGGATGCCGATGCCGGCATCGAGTGAACAGACTGGGGAAAAGTCATGATGCTTGGGAATCGTCTCTGCACTCTTTCTGTATGAACTGTGGTTAATTTGAATTCCGTCGACTCGTGCAGTGCTCTGCCTGGACTGTGTATATGTATTCCGGCAGTTATTTTAATATCGGATAATATACATATAAATCAATAGATTATGCGTTATTATCGGTCTTGATAACTGTGGGTATTGTGTAGATAACGGTCGCAGACGAGATCCCTGTACACAGGGATTTCTATCCACACCCGGAAATCCGCATCGAGTGGGGATGGAATAGGGGTGAAAAAAAACGGGAAATGTGGAAAACTTTTTCGATAAGTTATCCACAAATCGAGCCTGATTGGCCGTATCGGCTCCATTTTGTTGTCGAGTATCGAAAAACGAGTGCCGAAAGATGACCGATGATCTGTTCAAGCAGGAGGAACCGATAGCGATAGCGGATGCCGCCTGGCTGTTTCGTGGCCATGCGAGGGACTGTGCGGCGAAGGTTATCGCCGCGGTGCGTGCGGTATTGAGTCAGGCACCGCTGCGCCGGATGCAGGTGCCCGGCGGTCACTGGATGTCGGTCAGAACCAGCAGTTGCGGATCCAAGGGGTGGGTCAGCGACGAGCGGGGATATCGCTACGCCGGCGAGGATCCGCTGACCGGCAACCCCTGGCCTGAGATTCCGCCGCTGCTGCTCGAGATGGCGCGTTCCGGTGCGGCCGAAGCGGGGTTTGCCGATTTTTGTCCCGATGCCTGCCTGATCAACTGCTACCGGCCCGGCGCCAGGATGGGGTTGCATCAGGATCGGGATGAAAAGGATCGAACCGCACCGATCCTGTCGCTCTCCTTCGGTCTGCCGGCCACCTTCATGTTCGGCGGCCTGAAACGACGCGATCCGGTACAGCGCTTTCTGCTCGAACACGGCGACATGCTGGTCTGGGGCGGGCCGTCGCGCATGGCGTACCACGGCGTGGCGCCGCTGAAGGCCGGTGAACATCCCCTGCTCGGATCCTGGCGGGTCAACCTGACCTTTCGCCGCGCCGGTTGAGTCCTATGAATGCAGGGAGCAGCGGTGATTGCTGCCGCCCTGCTCGATCTGCAGCGTCGAGTGGGCGATGGAGAAGTGTCGCTCGAGCCCTTCGCTCATCGCCGCCATCGCCTCGTCGCCGGGGTAACCCGCCGGCATCACCAGGTGTGCCGTCAATGCGCTTTCGGTGGTGCTCATGCCCCAGATATGCAGGTCGGTGACCGCACTGACGCCCGGCCGGCTGCACAGGTATTCGCTGACCGCGTCCGGATCGATATGGGGCGGTACCGCGTTCAGCGCCAGTTGGACCGACTCGCGCAGCAGCCCCATCGTGCCGAACAGGATCACCACGACGATAACCAGGCTGATCAGCGGATCGACCCAGTACCAGCCGGTGAGCAGGATCACCACGCCACTGACCACGACGCCCAGCGACACCGCGGTATCGGCCGCCATATGCAGCCAGGCACCGCGAACATTGATGTCCTCCTTCTGCCCGCGCATGAACAGCAGCGCCGAGTAGCCGTTGACCAGGATGCCGACCCCGGCCACCAGGGTGACGATCAGACCGGACAGCGGCGGCGGATCCAGCAGGCGCCCGATCGCCTCCCAGCCGATCGCGCCGCAGGCGAGCAGCAACAGCATGGCGTTGCCGAGCGCGGCAAGAATCGAACTGCTGCGCAGACCGAAGGTGAAACGGCCGCTGGGCGGGCGCCGGGACAGCAGCATGGCGATCCACGCCAGCGTCAGGCCGAGAACGTCGGATAGGTTGTGCCCGGCATCGGCCATCAGCGCCGTCGAGTTGGCGATGAAACCGAACAGGAATTCGCCGATGACGAAGGCGCTGTTCAGCGCGATCGCGAGGATGAAGGCCCGACCCTGGGTGTCGGGGTCGGTGTGGTGGTGCTTGCCTGTGGGATGGTGGGCCATGTGCCGATAGGCTCCGGCTCGTTGATCGGTTCCGTTTAGCCTGTCATTTCTGACTATCGAAGGGAAGGGCGCGCGCCTACTTCCCGATACAGAACGAACTGAAGATCCGCCCGAGCAAATCGTCCGGGGTGAATTCGCCGGTGATCTCGCCGAGTGTCTGCTGAGCCAGGCGCAGGTCCTCCGCCAGCAGTTCGCCGGCGCCCTCGCTCTGCAGCTGGAACAGCCCGGTTTCGAGCAGCTCGCGGGCGCGTTCGAGGGCGTCGATGTGGCGGCGGCGGGCCATGAAGCCGCCCTCGGTGGTGCCGGCAAAGCCCATGACCGATTTCAGGTGTTCGCGCAGCAGTTCGACGCCGGCGCCGTCTTTCGCCGACAGCGCGATAAGTGTGTGCTCACCGACCTGTTCGATCCGCGTGGCCTCGCCGCTCAGATCCGCCTTGTTGCGGATCAGGGTCAGGTGGCTGAGGTCGTCGAGATGTTCGCCGAGTTCGGGCCAGAGGCCGAGCGGATCGGTGGTGGCGGAGCGGGTGCTGTCGACCATCATCAGGATGCGGTCGGCGTTGCGGATCTCGTTCCAGGCGCGGTCGATACCGATCCGCTCCACCTCGTCCGGGGCGTCGCGCAGTCCGGCGGTGTCGATGATATGCAGCGGCATGCCGTCGATATGGATATGTTCGCGCAGTACGTCGCGGGTGGTGCCCTCGATATCGGTGACGATCGCCGCCTCGCGACCGGCCAGGGCGTTGAGCAGGCTGGACTTGCCGGCGTTCGGACGCCCGGCGATCACCACCCGCATCCCCTCTCGCAGCAGGCTGCCCTGGCGCGCCTCCTGGCGCACCTCGGCCAGCCGGCGGAGGATCGCGTCCAGATCGCTCTGCACCTTGCCGTCGGCGAGGAAGTCGATCTCCTCCTCGGGAAAGTCGATCGCCGCTTCGACATAGATCCGCAGTTGGATCAGCGCTTCGACCAGCTCATGCACCCGTTGCGAGAACACGCCCTGCAGCGAACGCAGGGCGCTGCGTGCCGCCTGCTCCGACGAGCTGTCGATCAGGTCGGCGATCGCCTCGGCCTGGGTCAGGTCCAGCTTGTCGTTGAGGAAGGCACGTTCGGAGAACTCGCCCGGACGGGCCGGGCGCGCGCCGAGGGCGATCAGCTCCTGCAGCAGCAGGTCCAGGATCACCGGCCCGCCGTGGCCCTGAAACTCCAGCACATCCTCGCCGGTGAAGGAGTTGGGGCCAGGAAAGTAGAGCGCGATCCCCTGATCCAGCTCTTCCCGCTGTTGATTGAGGAAGGCGGCGAAGTGGGCGTGTCGGGGCTGCGGGGCAAAACCGAGTACGCGTTTGGCAAGATCCGGCGCCTGAGGGCCCGAGACACGGATAATCCCCACGCCTCCGCGGCCCGGCGGGGTGGCTTGTGCAACAATGGTGTCTTGACTGATCTGCATAGCGCTTGTCCTGGAAATTACTCGTCCCCTGCCGCACGGCCCTGCGCACGCGGGAAAGCATAGATCCTAAACATAAAAAGGCTCCCGCAGGAGCCTTTTTATCAATCCGGCGGTTAAGCCGTCTTGGTATCCCCCGCCTCGATCTGGCGGTTGATGAGCCACTGCTGGGCGATCGACAGGATGTTGTTGACCAGCCAGTACAGCACCAGACCCGCCGGGAACCAGAGGAAGAAGAAGGTGAAGATGATCGGCAGCAACTTCATGATCTTCGCCTGCATCGGATCGGGCGGCGTCGGGTTCAGCAACTGCTGGATGAACATGGTCACGCCCATCAGGATCGGCAGGATGAAGTAGGGATCCATCTGCGACAGATCCTGGATGTAGCCGAAGAACGGCGCGTGGCGCAGCTCGACCGACTCCATCAACACCCAGTACAGGGCGATGAACACCGGCATCTGCACCAGGATCGGCAGGCAGCCGCCCAGCGGATTGATCTTCTCCTTCTGGTACAGCTTCATCATCTCCTGCGACATCCTCTGACGATCGTCGCCGAACTGCTCCTTCAGGCGCTGCATCTCGGGGCCGAACTTGCGCATCTTCGCCATCGACTTGAACGCCTTGGCGTTGAGCTGGAACAGCGCGATCTTGACCAGCAGGGTGATACCGATGATCGCCAGACCCCAATTGGCCACGACAGAGTGGACCCAGGTCAGAATGGCGTGCAGCGGTGTCGCGATCCACCAGAGGATGCCGTAGTCGACGGTCAGCTTCAGGTTCGGTGCCGTCGCTTCCATCTGCGCCTGATCCTTGGGACCGGCATAGAAGGTGGCAGCGACGTTCTGGCTCTGGCCCGGCGCCACCTCGAACGAGGGCGACAGGAAGCCGACGATGTAGTTGTCGTTCAGCTTGCGCGACTGGTAGCTGTATTCGGCGCCGGGGGCCGGGATCCAGGCGCTGAGGAAGTAGTGCTGGACCATGGCGACCCAGCCGTCCTGACTGGCGGCGCTGAAGCGCTCCTCGTCCATGTCGCCGAAATCGACCTTCTGATAGTTGTTCTCGCCGGTGGAGAACACCGCACCCAGGTATGACTGCATCCCCATGGAGGTCTGCTGCGAGGGGTCGGCGCTGCCGTCGCGCTTGATCTGGCCGAACAGTACGCCCTGCCAGGGCTCCTGGCTCTGGTTGTCGACGATATACTCCAGCCCGACCCGGTACTCGCCGCGGGTAAAGGTGTAGCGCTTGGTCAGCTTGACGCCGTCGGCCTGGGTCAGCACCAGATCCACGTTCAGACTGTCCTGTTCGCCGAGCCGGTAATCGGTGCTGCCGACCTGATACACCGGGCGACCGCTCTTCTTGGCATCGGGGCCGTCGCGACCGACCAGACCGCTCTGGGCGACATAGGTACGGTTGGCGTTCTGCTCCAGCAGGATAAACGGCTCGCCCGAGTTGAGCGCCGATTCGTGCTGAGGCAGGGCGACCTGAATGATATCGCCGCCGTGCGGGTCGATCACTACCTGCAGCACGTCGGTGTTGACGCTGATCAACCGGTCGGCGCTGCCGACCGCGGCGCTCTGTGCCTGATCGGCCGGAGCGGCCATTTGCGGGATATCGCCGGTGACCGGCGCGTCGGCACCGGCTTCCGATGCCGTACCGGCCGCCGGCAGTTCGCCATTGGCGCCGTTACTGTAGGCGGAGACACTGGGTGCCTGCTGGGCTGCTGTCTGCTGCTGAGCGGGACCGTAATCCTCGTTCCACTGCAGTACCAGCATGTAGGAGATGAGTGCCAGGGCGGCAATCAGTATGACTCGCTGTACATCCATGGCGATGGGACCATCAACTTTTTTGGTGAGCTTTTTGGGCTTTTTTGATCAATCTGGACCAGCAGCGCTCGATCATCTTGTGCAGCTCGGGGTTTTCGAGCTCATCCAGACCGCGGCGGGCCAGAATGACGATATCCACATTGGGGAGCTGATGCTGATGCAGGCGAAAAGACTCGCGAATGATACGCCGAACGCGGTTGCGTTTGACAGCCCGACGGATGTTTTTTTTGGAAATAACGAAGCCGATGCGCGGATGTTCAAGGGTGTTGGGAGACGAGAGGATGAGCAGAGGCTGCTCGGATACCTTGAACGCGGCCTTGTCGAACACGCGCTTGAAATCCCCGCCGGTCAACAGACGTAACCGACGGGGATATTCGAATTCAGCCATGCAGATGTCGAACCCTGCCGGCGGAATTAAACGGTCAGGCTTTTACGGCCTTTGGCGCGACGACGGTTCAGAACCTGACGGCCATTTTTGGTTGCCATGCGGGCACGGAAACCGTGGTTACGGGCGCGCTTAAGTACGCTGGGTTGGAATGTTCTTTTCATTGCCTCAGTCCTACTAACGTTCTGTACGTGAGGTGCTGATCCACGTATAGGTAAAAATCAAGACGCGAGATTCTAGTTAATCGCCGGACAGGATGCAAATCTTTTATCCGGATTTCGGTGGTTAAGGGCCGGCGGAAGGCTATATAGAGAAGAAGAGCCTGGGGGCGGCGGATCGCGGCGATGAACTTCAACCGTTGGAGAAGGCGATCGCGATGGCTGCTCCACGGCTTGTGGTAATTTTTGTATATAACCTAAACAAACCCAAACAAAACAAACAAGTATCGTGTTGATAATGCTATTGAAAGCCTGTTTCCAAGCTGTGTCTGGCCCGTTTTCCGTGGATAAACCGCTGTCGGGACCGCCTGCGCGCCGGTCGGGAGCCCGGTGGGATCGAATCGGAAAAAGTTTTCCCACAGCTGTGTATAACTGCTCGTTGAATGGTTAGAATAGCGGGCGGTTCACACAAGACGGCGGTCCCGGCATCGATGACGGGCGCGGCTGACGATCATTTCAAAAGTGCTTTATCAGGGGTTATAGGGATGTCGGTCGAACTTTGGGAGCAGTGCCTGAAGAGCCTGCAGCAGGAGTTTCCTGCCCAGCAGTTCAATACCTGGATACGTCCGCTGCGGGCGGATGACGCCGATAATGCCCTGGTTCTGCTGGCTCCCAACCGCTTCGTGCGTGATTGGGTGGCGGACAAGTTCCTCTCCCGCATTCGCCAGGTTGTCGCCGATGTCAGTGGCGATATCGGTACCGAGGTGCGTCTCGATATCGCCGGTCGCGGTGCCGCGAGCGGCACTGCCGCTATCAACGACAGTGGCGCCGGCGCTCGCAGGCGCACGGCGCCGATCCGCAAGCGCACGACGAGCAGCGCGGTGCCGGAGATGGTGCCTCGCGCCCGCTTTGCCGCTGCATCGGAGACCGAGTTCGAACCCGAGATCGTCGACAATGCCTCCCGCCCGGCACCCGAACCGGTGCAGATCAACAGCTTTCATCCGGAGCCGCAGCTCGAGCTCGACATGCTGCCGAGCGAAGAGGTCATGCGACCCCGGCCGGAGCGCCGGGTCGAGGTAGAGGGCAGCGTCCGCCACCAGTCGAACCTGAACCCCTCGTTCACCTTCCAGTCGTTCGTGCAGGGTAAATCCAACCAGCTGGCGCTGGCGGCCGCGCAACAGGTGGCCGACAACCCCGGCGGTGCCTATAACCCGCTGTTCATCTACGGCGGTGTCGGCCTCGGTAAAACCCACCTGATGCATGCGGTGGGCACCGAGATGCTCAAGCGCAACCCCAACGCCCGCATCGTCTACCTGCACTCCGAGCGCTTCGTCGCCGACATGGTCAAGGCGCTGCAGTTGAACGCGATCAACGATTTCAAGCGTTACTACCGCTCCGTCGATGCGCTGTTGATCGACGATATTCAGTTCTTCGCCGGCAAGGAGCGCTCCCAGGAGGAGTTCTTCCACACCTTCAATGCGCTGCTCGAGGGCGGTCAGCAGATGATCCTCACCTCCGACCGCTACCCGAAGGAGATCAGTGGTGTCGAGGAGCGACTCAAGTCCCGTTTCGGCTGGGGGTTGACGGTTGCCATCGAGCCGCCGGAGCTGGAGACCCGCGTGGCGATCCTGATGAAGAAGGCGCAGGAGGCGAAGGTCCGCCTGCCGGACGACTCGGCCTTCTTTCTGGCGCAGAAGATCCGCTCCAACGTGCGAGAGCTGGAGGGCGCGCTGAAACGGGTCATCGCCAACGCCCATTTCACCGGCAACGCGATCAATACTCCCTTTATAAAAGAGTCGCTTAAGGACCTGCTGGCATTGCAGGACAAACAGGTTAGTATTGACAACATCCAGCGCGTTGTTGCGGATTATTACAAGATCAAGGTCGCCGATCTGCTGTCGAAACGACGCAGCCGCTCGGTGGCCAGACCACGCCAGATGGCGATGAGTCTGGCCAAGGAACTGACCAACCACAGCTTGCCGGAGATCGGCAATGCCTTCGGTGGCCGCGATCACACTACGGTGCTCCATGCCTGTCGCAAGATCAAAGAGTTGCGAGAGAGTGATACGGACATCGCTGAAGATTACAAAAACCTGCTGCGTCATCTGACGGCGTAGTGATCGGATCCAGACAAGGTAGACAGCCATGAGATTCGTAATTTCCCGTGAAGCCCTTATCAAGCCGTTACAGCTGGTAGCCGGCGTCGTGGAACGTCGTCAGACGCTGCCTGTGCTTTCCAACATCCTGCTCGTCGCCGAGGGTAACCAGCTCTCGCTGACCGGTACGGATCTGGAAGTAGAGCTGATCGGCCGCGTCGAGCTGGACGAACCCGCGCAGGCCGGGTCGGTGACCGTACCGGCGCGCAAGCTGATGGATATCTGCAAGTCGCTGTCCGACGATGCCCGGATCGAACTGGAACTGACCGGCCAGAAGATGGTGATCAAGTCCGGCCGCAGTCGCTTCTCGTTGTCGACGCTGCCGGCCGCGGAGTTCCCCAACGTCGAGGACAGCCCGCAGGCGATGCAGCTGACCCTGCCGCAGGCGGCGTTGCGCCACCTGATCGAGCAGACCGGCTTCTCCATGGCGCAGCAGGATGTGCGCTACTACCTCAACGGCATGCTGCTCGAGGTGCGTGACGGCACGCTGCGTGCGGTTTCCACCGACGGCCACCGTCTGGCCACCGCGATCAGCGATGTCGAGGTCGAGGACGGTACCCAGCACCAGATCATCGTGCCGCGCAAGGGGATTCTGGAACTGGCGCGACTGCTGCAGGGCGGCGACAACCCGGTCAGCCTGGTGATCGGCGCCAACCATATCCGCGCCAACGTCGGCGACTTCACCTTCACCTCCAAGCTGGTGGACGGCAAGTTTCCGGATTACCAGCGCGTGATTCCGCGCAACGGCGACAAGGTGCTGCTCGGCGATCGTCTCGAACTGCGCCAGGTGTTCAGCCGTATCGCTATCCTCTCCAACGAGAAATATCGCGGTGTGCGGCTGTTGATTACCGATGGCATGCTGCAGGTGATGGCGAACAACCCGGAGCAGGAGGAGGCGGAAGAGACGGTCGCGGTGGACTACGAAGGCGGCTCGCTGGAGATCGGCTTCAACGTCAATTATCTGCTCGACGTGCTCTCGATCCTGAACTCCGATGTGGTGCGTTTCACCCTGTTCGACTCCAACTCCAGTGCGTTGATCGAAGGCTTCGAGGAGCCGGACGCCACCTACGTCGTCATGCCGATGCGCATGTAATAGGCGCAGTAAGTACATACTAACCATGTTGGTGTGTACTTACTTCTCATGCTGAATCTTCTATGTTGATCTCACGACTGCAGGTCCGGAACGTGCGCAATTTGAGCGTGGCGGAACTGCAGCCCGCCTCGCGCATCAACCTCCTCTACGGTGAAAACGGCAGCGGCAAGACCAGCCTGCTCGAAGCGATCCATCTGCTGGGGTTGGGCCGCTCCTTTCGTACCCAACAGTACCGCCAGTTGATCCAGAGCGGCGAGGAGGAGTTGCTGGTGTTCGCCGAGGTCGATCCGTTCAATCGCGGCGACATCCGGCCGCTGGGCGTGAGCCGGGCGCGCGAGGGGGAGCTGAGAGTGCGTTACGCCGGCGAGAGCATCGGCTCGGCCGAACTGGCGAGCCTGATGCCGCTGCTGGTGATCAACTCCGATACCTTCGCCCTGCTGGAGGGATCGCCCGCGATTCGTCGTCAGTTTATCGACTGGGGCGGATTCCACTCGGATCCCGGTTTTATCCGCCTCTGGCGCGGTTTTCATCGGGTACTGAAACAGCGAAATTCGCTGCTGAAATGTGGTAAAATCGACCGCCGCGACCGGGCGCTCTGGGACGCGGAGCTGGTCGCCTTTGCCGAGCCGCTGACGGAGCTGCGCAGTGGCTATGTCGAAGCGCTGATCCCGGTGTTCGAAGAGATTCTGTCCGAACTGTTGACCGGTGTGCAGGTCGAACTGCGCTTCTCCCCCGGCTGGGACACCAAGCGTGGTCTGGCCCAGGTGCTGGAGGACAACTTCGAACGCGATCTGCGCCAGGGCTTCAGCGGCAACGGGCCGCAACGCGCCGATCTTCGCTTCAGGGTAGAGGGTCAGGATGCCGCCGAGCGGCTGTCGCGGGGGCAGAAAAAACTTGTCGTCAGCGCGCTGAAGCTGGCACAGGGCGCACTGTTTCACCGTCAGAGCCGACGCGCCTGCGTCTATCTGATCGATGATCTACCGTCGGAACTGGATGAGCGTCACTGCCGCCAGTTCTGCCGTTTTTTGGAAAAGAGCGCCAACCAGTGCTTTATCACCTGCGTCGACCCGGCGTTGCTGAGTCGTGTCTGGGAAGAGGATACGGCCTTGGCGCTGTTCAGGGTCGAACAGGGAACAATATCGCGGTCTGCTGCACCAGGAGAATGAGATGAGTGGTGAAAACCAAAGCTATGATTCGTCCAGTATCAAGGTACTGAAAGGGCTGGATGCTGTGCGTAAGCGCCCCGGCATGTATATCGGGGACACGGACGATGGCAGCGGTTTGCACCATATGGTGTTCGAACTGGTCGACAACGGCATCGACGAGGCGCTGGCCGGCCACTGCTCGGAGATCGGCGTGATCATCCACCAGGACGAGAGCGTGACCGTATCCGACAACGGCCGTGGTATCCCCACCGATATCCACAAGGAGGAGGGTGTCTCTGCGGCCGAGGTGATCATGACCGTGCTGCACGCCGGCGGCAAGTTCGACGACAACAGCTATAAGGTCTCCGGCGGCCTGCACGGTGTGGGTGTATCGGTGGTCAACGCTCTGTCCAGCGAACTGCGCCTGACCATCCGCCGTGCCGGCAAGGTGCACGAGCAGGTCTATCAACACGGCGTACCCCAGGCACCGCTGGCGGTGGTCGGCGAGACCGAGGGCACCGGTACCATCGTCAGGTTCAAGGCGTCGGAAGATACCTTCAGCAATATCAACTTCCAGTACGATATTCTGGCCAAGCGCCTGCGCGAGCTGTCGTTCCTCAACTCCGGCGTACGTATCCGCCTGAAGGACGAGCGCTCCGGTCGTGAAGAGATCTTCGAGTATGACGGCGGTCTGGCGGCGTTTGTCGAGTTTCTGAACCAGAACAAGTCGCCGATCAACAAGATCTTCCACTTCAACGCCATGCACGAGAACGGTGTCGGCGTCGAGGTGGCGATGCAGTGGAACGACGGTTTCCAGGAGAGCCTGCACTGCTTCGCCAACAACATTCCGCAGCGTGACGGCGGTACCCACCTGTCCGGCTTCCGCGCCGCGCTGACCCGCTCTTTGAACGGCTACATCGAGTCGGAGCAGATGAACAAGAACGGCAAGGTCAGCACCAGCGGCGACGACAGCCGCGAAGGTCTGACCGCGATCGTCTCGGTCAAGGTGCCCGATCCCAAGTTCTCCTCCCAGACCAAGGACAAGCTGGTCTCCTCCGAGGTCAAGACCGCGGTCGAGCAGTTGATGGCGCAGTTCCTCAACGACTACCTGCTGGAGAACCCGCAGGACGCCAGGGCGGTGGTACAGAAGATGATCGACGCCGCCCGCGCCCGCGAAGCGGCGCGCAAGGCACGCGAGATGACCCGGCGCAAGGGCGCGCTGGATATCGCTGGCCTGCCCGGCAAGCTGGCCGACTGCCAGGAGAAGGATCCTGCGCTGTCCGAACTCTACCTGGTGGAGGGTGACTCCGCCGGCGGCTCCGCCAAGCAGGGGCGCGACCGTCGCACCCAGGCGATCCTGCCGCTCAAGGGCAAGATCCTCAACGTCGAAAAGGCACGCTTCGACAAGATGCTGACCTCGGCCGAGGTGGGCACCCTGATCACCGCGCTGGGCTGCGGCATCGGCCGTGACGAATACAACATCGACAAGCTGCGCTACCACCGCATCATCATCATGACCGATGCCGACGTCGACGGTTCGCACATCCGCACCCTGCTGCTGACCTTCTTCTTCCGTCAGTTGCCGGAGCTGATCGAGCGCGGCTACATCTACATCGCCCAGCCGCCGCTGTACAAGGTCAAGAAGGGCAAGCAGGAGCAGTACCTCAAGGACGACGATGCGATGGAGAACTACCTGCTGCAGGGCGCTCTGGACGGCGCCGCGCTGTTCATCAACGAGGACGCGCCGCCGGTATCCGGCGAGGCGCTGGAAGAGCTGGTCAGCCGCTACCGCAAGGTCGAGCGCACCATCGAGCGCCTGAGCAAGCTCTACCCGAAAGCGGTGCTGAATCAGCTGCTCTACCTGCCGGCGATCGGTGCCGACGAACTGGCCTCGAAAGAGGCGGTCGACGTCTGGGTGGCACGCCTCAACGATGCGCTGATCGCCTACGCCACCAGCAGCGCCGAGAGCTACGAGTGCCGGGTCGAGCTGGACCGCGAACACAGCCTCTACCTGCCGCGTATCCGTCATATCCATCACAGCGTCGAAACCGACTACCAGCTGGATCTGGACCTGTTCCGCTCGCGTGACTTCCAGTCGATCGTGCAGCTGGGCGTCGAACTGCAGTCACTGCTCGAGGATGGCGCCTTCCTGCAGCGCGGCGAACGCCGCTTCGGTCTGAGCGATCTGGGCGCCGGTATCCGCTGGCTGATGGATCTGTCGCGCCGCGGCAACACCATCCAGCGCTACAAGGGACTGGGCGAGATGAACCCGGACCAGCTCTGGGAAACCACCATGGACCCCAACGCCCGCCGCATGCTGCAGGTGTCGATCGAAGACGCCATCGGCGCCGACCAGCTGTTCACCACGCTGATGGGCGACGAGGTGGAACCGCGCCGCCACTTCATCGAGTCGAATGCGCTGAATGTGGCCAACCTGGATGTGTGATTGTCGCCATTGTCAGATCTCATCTAGCGTGATCTGACGTCTCATTTACGTGATCTCCCGTCTCATATGAGTGAGACGGGAGATCAAAACTCTTTTAGAGCTCTTACAATGAGCTCTACTTCTCGTTTATTTTCTTGTGCTTTAGTCGAAGCGTATGATTCCTGGCCTGGATCCGTACTGCGCACAGCGAAAAGATATATCCGCCAAAACTTGGTCTCTAATTCTCAAAAGTGGCTTTCCAAACCATTTGTTGTCATTTGGCGCCGCTCCTATTTGATACTTGAAACTTAGTTTCAGAAGGTACTCTTTACCCTTTATAGAAATAATTGGTAGCCGATATATACCTTCATGGGCGGTATTCTTTTTTTGCCCGTTTGTTTCAAAATACGTATATTCAGAGTGTTCGATTGGTATAAGTGCGCCGAGAACATACCTGTGCAACTTGACTTTACGCTGTGCATGATCGCACTCAGCAGATATTTCTAAAAAACCTAGGGTAACACTATCTCGAACTATTCGTTTGTGACTCTTACTACCATTTGGGCGTATGAATTCATCATTCATTATTGTGGGAATTTTCGCTCCCAATCTTGTTTCTAATTTTGAAACTAGTTCTGCAGTACTAACGTAGTTCTCGTTAATCTCTATAAATACGCCCCTACAGCTTAACGGGTATGATTCAACAACCTCCTCAATGGAATAAAAAGAATTTAACTTAGCTTTAGTCTCTTGTTCTAATTCATGGGGTTGTCCAAGCTCAGGTAGAGCATTGCCCCAGATGAGTCCATCCTCTGGATCGGTGATTGAGTTAAGATGGTCGGATAATACTGGAGTAAGGCCCATATCCATGGCCGCACCAGGATTATCTCTTGCATTATGATAGCCAAGAGTTTCGTTACCAATCGCTGCCAAGATGCCAGATAGATTTTTTTGTAATTGCTCTATATAACCTTGATCGATAGATTTCGGTATCGCTAGCTGATGTAAAGTTTCCGTTGTCTTTCTTGCAGCCTCTGTAATTCTACCTTCCCAATTTACTAAAGCCGCAAATATTGGACTTTCATTTATTAACCCTTGCACCCTACTTTTTAAAGCGGATTTCTGTGCCTCGTCTTGACCGTTACTTAAGAACTCAGACTTCGATATAAATGTCCAACTTATAGGTAGTGCTATCTTATTCTTGTATCGCGATTCTAAAAGGCTAATTACTTCCCCGTGTTCCTCTTCATGTGTCGACCATATGCCAAGCAAGTAAGGTCCAGATTTAGAAAATTTTTCTATAACTTTCGCGATAGGCGCTACTAGATTTTTGGCATTTAAACTGCTCGAACTCAATCTCTGGAGGTTTAAATCTATTATCAGTATTCGAGGTTGTAATCCTGCCGGAACATTAATATGGTCAACACCGCTATCATTAGAAGGGTCATCTCCTATATAAAGTACAGGAAGACAAGGTAGCCCTGATTCAAAGAAAGCCTTCTGAAGATGTGTTAGTTCATCTTGCTCGTTATCGACGATAACTATACTTGGCATGCTAAACATTATTCGCTCACTCCCTTGAATATCATTACAACTGCGGCACCAGAATAGCTTGAAGGTAGCTCTAACTCTTCTGCAGATGTGATTAAGAGGCGCCCTCCAATAGTTTCCATAACCTTATCTGTGTAATATAAACCAACTCCCATACCTGCTGGTCTAGTAGTTTTAAAAGGTTGAACGGCATCGTCTGGGCTAAGCTCAAATCCGGGACCATTGTCAGCAACAACTAATGCAGGACCTTCCTGGAACCAGTCAACTAAAGTTAATATTCTAATTGCAGGCTTATAGTTGGATTTTTCTTTCTCTGCTTTCAGAGTAGTCCAATGAATGGAGTTATCTATAAGGTTATTTAAAGCGGCCTGAAGTAAGCCAAAAGGCCCTTTGACGTTAAAATCACTACACTCATCTGTAATTATTGGGCAAGATATAGTAACATTATGATGTTCAAATCTATGTTCAGATAGATTTATAACACGCTGCGCCAATGTTTTTATACTAAATGTTTTCTGCTCATTTCTACGTAATAAAGGGGTGAATCCTTCTAACAATTTAGTTAAATGATCAGATCTTTTAAGCAAATTATCTTGGGAGTCACCTTTTTTAATTGCGGCGTTTAGATCTTCCACTCCACGTTCTACTTCATGGAATATTACGGCTAAATTAATACCTGCTATTCCAGTACTAAGAGTTACCTCCCTCATTTGCTGATAATCAGATTCTATCTGATTTATTTTACCCCCAATTTCCTTTTCTAGGCCATGTTTTTTTAAGCGATCCCGAATGTCGTTAATGTTATCTGTAAATCTTACAGAGGGATCTGGCTTATGTTTTTCTCGACCATCTTTTATGTATTGAGAAATAGTATCTCTATCGGGCTGATGTAAAATATGAAAATGTTCGATAACACTTGATGTTATCCACTTGAATCTGTGGTAAAAATCATTCTCATCAAAGCCCTCGCGGTTTGTTTTTTCTTTTAATCCAAAGCTTCTTTCTAGGTCTAAATCAATTCCACCTAGAACCATATTAGTACCAATTTTTTTACCGGGTCTATTGATTCTTCCGGCGTTCAAACCTAACCAGTCTTCATTTGGCTCGCCGTAGTTAAAGACACGTATACTGTCTCTATATATACGGATACCTGATTGCTCATTTAGATAATCTCTGACATCCTGAAAGGCTCCCAGAGCGTTTAGAACTTCACGATCTCTTAGGTATATATAAAAGGTACCGTATATGTAGCCTATTCCATTAAGGTCGTCTGAGTTTAATAGCAATTTGTCTTTGCTGCTTTTACTACGAGCCGATCTCTCTCGTTCAAGAGGTGGGATAAGCTCCAGGAAGATATCACTTTCTTCTTTGCTTACTGCTCTTATACTTTTAAAAAGAGATGGTGGCTGGAAATTATATGAATAAGAGTAAGATCCATTTTCATCAAGAAAAAAATCGAATTTCCAAATTGCCCTTTCGACAACATCTTGAGCAGTAAGAATATCAGAAATATCCTTCTCCCGGCCTGGCACTTCTAGGTTAACAGTGAAATCAGATAGTTGTGAAAAAGGCGATACCAAGCTCGTTAATAGTCGTTTTAACTTTCTGATATTTCCTCTTGTCCAGTCTGATGTAGTTAAGTTGGTAATTTCAATCCTCGTTCCAGTTTCATTTTCTTTGAAATAGCTTTCTAAAGGATCATCACTAACCTTTACCCTCGTATCCTCAATATAGTTTGATTCTTCTATAAGGGATGGCCAATCTATAGAAACTTCAATCTCAGGGTGGTTTTTAGCCTTGGTATTAAGTTTTAAAGTGCTACCTAACTTATGAATAGCTAACCTTCCAACACCCTTTTCACCTAAAGGCATTCGTTTAAATATGGGGGTTCTTTGCCTATTTTTCTTTCTTTTACTGTCTGTACCTATCTCCATCCATTTATTAAGGATTTCATCCTTGGTCATTCCTTGACCAAAGTAGTCTCGTACTATGATTTTGGGGGATTTGCTATTTAGATCTAGTAGAACATCGACTTTAGTAGCATCTGCGTCGTATGCATTCTTTACCAATTCGAATATGGCAAGCCTATCGTCGCCTATAAGCTCATCACCCAATAGTTTTAGGAGATGGGCTTTGGCTTTAAATGAGAATATATCAGCCATATTATAATATTTCCCTATAAGAAGAGGTAAGACTTGATAAAAGTTTTAGTGCTATATTATATCATCTACTATATTGAAATGGTATAGGATTCGAGGAGTGAAGAAGTGTAGATATTTAAATTTCAAGATGATTAATTCATAAAAAAAGGTTTTAGTTTTGACAGATATATTAACTAAGTCTGACCGATCTATGTTGATGTTCATGATTAAGTCAAAGAATACTAATCCTGAAATTGTAGTTAGGAGAATTCTTACAAGGTTGGGTTATCGATACAGGATACATAGGAAAGATATCCCCGGTACTCCAGATATTGCCTTCATAGGTCTTAAGAAAGTTATATTTATTCATGGCTGTTTTTGGCATAGGCATGCTGGGTGTAAGTATGCCTATACTCCAAAATCTAATGTGGAGAATTGGAATAAAAAGTTTAAAGAAAATGTTGAGAGAGATAAGAAGGTGTTGGAAGAGCTGAAAAATAGAGGTGGGATTATTTAATTATATGGGAGTGTCCGCTAAAAAATAACGAAGCTTTACCGGAAATACTGAAAACGTTTTTAGAAAACTAGAAGGTAGTTGAAATCCATATTTTTATTTTATCAAGATGATGAAACTTTTGAATCAATAAACCCGCAATATCTTTAGCTGTAATTATAACTACTGGGTGGTCATCTTTCTTAAGTTCTTTATACGCCTGTTGAGCTACATATGATGTAGTGACAAGTACGCCAAATTGTCTATGTCTCAAACGAGATATTAAACGTGAAATTTCCTTAACCCCTACTCCGTTTTTGATTGAGTAGCATTTAGCCTCCATCGCAAAATCTACTTCTATGGCACCGGGGCCTGTACCTATCCTATATTTTCCTGTGGCATCACGGCCCCCGTCACGCCAAGGCCTTGTTAGTTCTATATCATGTGCGTTTGGCATCGAGAGCCTTAGTATCTCCGCCGCTAAAGGCTCAAATTTAGTTGGCTCATCTATAAATTGATTATATATCGCCTCTATTATTTCTCTTTCTTCATTACTGAGATCCAATTGTTCTTTTGTGGACCTGGCCCTGTTGTCGGATTCCGATATTAAAGGTGCATAAGTTCTATTCTGAATCCAGTTGAGCCATGCAGAAGGAGCGTAAGCAGAGCTTAAAGACTTACCCTGTTGTGCGTCTTTAATCCACCTTCTATCGACGGAAGGAACGTTAAGTATCGTGAAAATAGATCGGTAATTCTGAAATCTTATTCCTTCAGCCGTAGTACGCCAGATTGCGGTAAGGTCCTCATCACTACTCATTCCTTTGGCACCAGGTACGGCAAGCCCGAGGAAGCGAGTGTCACGATACGTTCCGGTCTTCCCAAATAGTAGGATGAGCGGAAAGGATTCAGTGGGTTGATCTAACGAGTGGGCAAATTCAAATAGATTTCTCAGAATTTTATTTCCTTCTCGCTTAGTGTCGTGAAGGTCTCCAGGTGCCCTTTTGTCTCCATAATAGGTAAATAGACCAGTCTCTGTGTCCAAGTGATCTGGCCAGTCTGGGTCTGAGAAGCCTGTCTGCAAAGCAAGGATTTTCAGGGTTTCAATATTTGTTCGGGGTGAACCCAGGCACCTGAAGCCTGCTCCATTATCAACGCCGAGTAATTTTGGCAGCACTTCATCCGAATGGTTTCCGTTTCGAGAACCGCCGTAAATACAGTCTACAAGGAGGTCTTGGTCAGATAACTTTTCACTGATGATCTTCACGATACAAGGCCGAGCTCAGAATGAACAACCGCATTGATTTTTCTGAAAATAATCTCGGTCACAGGTGAGCACACCCCATTACCGCAGAGTTTTACCTTGTCTCTTCTGTTGCCTGCATTGAGCTGGTGTTTTGTTCCTGCTCCCATTGCTTTTACCAGTTCGGATGGTTGCAACATACGTAGGTACGGTTCACCGTTGTGCCAAGTGACAAGCCCAAATCTGTCGAGGGTGGTCACAGTGCGCAGGGGATCTTCTAAGCGTTGCCACCCACCAGCGTAGTCGGACCCGTAATATACGATGAGGAAGTCCTTATTGAGGCCCAGCGCCGATATAGCCCTCTCGGCTCTTTCCAGCGTTGCTTGGGCTCTTTTGGGCGACCGCAATGGTCTCGATTTGTACTTGCCGCTGCGGTCTATGATAGACGCAGCACTCTTTTTCCGGCTCCTGGATAAGGCCAGCAATTCCTCTTCTGTGACGCTGGTTTGGTGTTTGTCACAAACAAGGAACATACGTTTTCTGGCTTGAGGAGCTCCAAAGTCTGCAGCGTTGAGTACGAGCGGACTGACTCGATAACCAGCGCCTTCAATATCGGAAATCAGGTCTGCGTGCCGTTCCCATCGTTTCATACGAGGAACATTCTCGACAATGACCCAGCGCGGAGACATTGCGTCTATCCAAGGAAGAATGCCTAAAGCAGTTTCTTTACTTTTCTCGCAACCAGGGCGTGAGCCGCGTGCTATGGAATGGGAAGTACACTCTGGTGATGTGAGCAGTACATCGGGCTTGAACTGTTGCGCGAGCTCGTAGGGTTTTAGGTCTTCTATCTTGCTACATAGGACCTGAGCTGTACGGAAGTTCTGTTTGTAAGTCTCGGTTGCGAGTTCCCATGCATCTACTGCTAACAAGGGGGTGGCGCCTGCGTTGACTGCTCCTCGTGCGCCAAATCCGCCACCGCAAAAGAGGTCCACAAACGTTAACATCATTAATCATCCGTAAATGATGCCAGGTTAACCGGAGTGAGAGTAGAACACAAGGTTTACTAAGGTTTACTAAGAAGGCAGGCATCTCAGGATGCTTCAAACGTGCTGGTTATTAACGGCCCAGGCGGCGAGTAAGGAATCGGTGGCTGATGCAGCCCTTGAATTAGTCACAGCCTGTTCACGATACGAATGGTGCGCCTGGAGAGGGAGCAGAGCCCCCACCGACAGGCCGATGTCCACAAGCGCGAGCTGCGCGACTATCTGACGATGCTGTGGCAGGCGGCAGCCTAGCGGCTAACGACCATCCTGGCGGGCTCGCGCACGGTCGTGTTGTTCCACGTGAAACACCAAGCCTGAAGCCGGTATTCCTGCCTTGGGTTACGGGGTATATTCGGATCTCTGCGTCACCCTTTTTCCAATTGCGCCGGCTGATCAGGTACAACCTAGAGATGTTCAAGCTTTCCGATGCGCTCGTACCCATTCTGTTGCTCGCGTTAATCGGCCTCGGTGTAACCGGGCCTGCCGTCGCGGCGCCTCGTGGACAGACAACAAGCAGTGCCCCGGACGTCATCGTCGTGGCCGGCGATCATAACTACCCCCCTTACGAATTCCTCAACGAGGATGGCGAGCCGGACGGATACAACACCGAGCTGACCCGTGCCATTGCGCAGGTGATGGGCATCAGGGTCGAGATTCGGTTGGGCAGTTGGTCGGAGATGCGTGAGGCACTGGAGACCGGAGAGGTGGATGTGCTGCAGGGAATCTCCTACTCGGCGGAACGGGCCAAGCTCTATCTGTTCTCGCCGCCGCACGCGCTGATCCATCAGTCGATCTTCGCACGCAAGGGCGCGGAGGAGATCGACGACCTGAACGAGTTGAGCGGCAAGGAGGTGATCGTTCAGCGCGAGGGGATCATGCACGATCTGTTGCTGAAGAGTAATGTCGGCGCCAGGCTGATCCCGGTGGATACGCATGCCGATGCACTGCGTCTGTTGGCGTCGGGCAAGCACGACTATGCGCTGGTGGCGAACCTGCCGGGTCTCTATCTGGGCCGGGAGCTGTCGCTGCTGAACCTGGTGCCGATCGGCAAGCCCTATGCGACGCAGCGCTATGGCTATGCGGTGGCGAAGGGAGACGAGGAGCTGCTGGCCCAGTTCAGCGAGGGGTTGGCGATCCTGAAGAACACCGGTCGGCAGCAGGCGATCTACGATAAATGGTTCGGGCCGCTGGAGAGCTCGGGGATCCCCTGGAAGGAGGTCGGCACGGTTGCCGCCGTACTGTCCGCGCTGCTGACGCTGGTGTTGGGCGTGATCATGGTGTGGAACCGGATGCTGACCCGCGAGGTGGGGCGGCGTACCCGGGAGCTGCAACTGCAGCAGCAGAAGCTGATCCAGGCCGACAAGATGACCTCGCTCGGCATCCTGGTGTCGGGGGTGGCGCATGAGATCAACAACCCTTGCAGTTTATTGATGATGAATCTGTCGGTGATGCGAGGGCTGCTGCAGGACAGTGAAGAGGTGTACGAAGCCTATTTTCGAGAGCATGGGGAGTTCGAACTCGGGCGGTTGCCGTACAGCCGGATGAAGAGCGAGATTCCGCGCATGCTCGAGGATATGGCCGGCGGTGCCCAGCGGATACGGCGCATCGTCGATGATCTGCGCGACTTCGCACGTCAGGGGGTGGTGGAACTGACCGAATCGGTGGACCTGAACGAGGTTCTGGCCACGGCGATCCGGCTGACCGACAACAGCATCCATCAGGCCACCGATCGATTTCGGGTCGACTATCAGCAGCCGCTGCCGCGGGTCAAAGGCAGCCTGCAGAAGCTGGAGCAGGTGGTGATCAACCTGATCATCAACGCCTGTCAGGCGCTGCCCAGTCGCGAGCGGGCGATCGGCGTAACGACCCGATTCGACTCGCGGAGCAACCGGGTGCAGCTGGTGGTCGAGGATCAGGGCTGCGGTATAGAACGGGAAAACCTTGCCCAACTGAGCGATCCGTTTTTCACCACCAAGCGAGAACTGGGCGGCATGGGGCTCGGACTTGCCGTATCCTACAGCATCGTGCGCGAACACGGCGGAACGCTGGATTACGAATCGGAACCGGGACAGGGCACGCGCGCGATACTGTCGCTACCGGTCGGCAATGAGACAGGTCAAGCATGAAGCACGCACTCTATCCCCATTTCGGTGTCTTGTTGATCGACGACGAGGCCTCCTTTCTGCGCAGCTTCAGCCTGATGCTGGAGACGCGGGCCGGGATCAACAACCTGGTGCTGTGCCAGGACAGCCGCGAGGCGATGGCGATCATCGAGCGCGAGCCGATAGGGCTGGTGCTGCTCGATCTGACCATGCCGCATCGCTCGGGCGAGGCGCTGCTGCGGCAGATCGTCGAGGAGCATCCGGAGATCGGCGTGATCATCGTCAGTGGGCTGAACCAGCTGGAGACCGCGGTCGACTGCATCCGTCTCGGCGCCTTCGATTACTTCATCAAGACCACCGAGGAGGATCGGCTGATCGACGGCATCCGCCGTGCGATACGGATGCTGGAGATGCGGCGCGAGAACCTGGAGATGCGTCGACGCTTCATGTCCGACACCCTGGAGCGGCCGGAGGTGTTCGAACCCATCGTCACCGCGGACAAGGGGATGCGCTCGGTGTTCCAGTATCTCGAGGCGATCGCAGGCAGCAGCCAGCCGGTGCTGATCACCGGCGAGAGCGGCACCGGCAAGGAACTGGTCGCACGGGCTATCCATGACCTGAGCGGCCGCGCGGGGCCGATGGTCAGCGTCAATGTGGCCGGGCTCGATGACAACATCTTTGCCGATACGCTGTTCGGCCACCAGCGCGGTGCCTTTACCGGGGCGGACAAGGTGCGTGCCGGGATGATCGAGCAGGCCGGTAACGGCACACTGTTCCTGGACGAGATCGGCGATCTGAGTCAGGCCTCGCAGGTCAAGCTGCTGCGTCTGCTGCAGGAGGGCGAGTACTATCCGCTGGGCAGCGATCGCGCCAAGCGCTGCCGTGCCCGGGTGCTGGTGGCCACGCATCGGGATCTGGAGCGAAAGCAGCGTGACGGCGATTTCCGCAAGGATCTCTATTACCGGCTGCGCACGCATCAGGTCGAGCTGCCGCCGTTGCGTCGGCGTACCGAGGATATCGGCTTGCTGCTTGATCATTTCCTCACAGAGGCCGCCGAGGAGCTTGGCCGGACGAAGCCGACGGTGCCCCGAGAGCTGCCGGTACTGCTGATGAACTACGCCTTTCCCGGCAACGTGCGCGAACTGCGTGCGTTCTGCTACGACGCGCTGGGCCAGCATCGCGGCGGTGTGTTGTCGATGGAGGTGTTTCGGCGTGCGGTGGTGGAGAGCGGAGCATCGGCGGAACCGGATCTGTCGGCCGAGGTGGCGTCGCTGTTCGCGCTCGATCAGCCGCTGCCGACGCTGCAGCAGGCGGCCGACCTGCTGGTCGCCGAGGCGATGCGTCGCGCCCAGGGCAATCAGTCCCTGGCGTCGCGATTGCTGGGGATCTCGCAACCGGCGTTGAGCAAGCGGCTCAAGAAGTCGTCTCTGGGCGAGTAGTGTCCGGACCTGACCGGTATAACCAGGGTTATAGGCCAACAAAGGTTATACCCTGTCCAACTCATTGTTTCTAAACCGTAAAATTCGATCCGTGGCGCCGGCTATGACTTCCGTTATAGCCTCGCCGGCTCTCTTTTTCCTCCAGTCTGTACCGAGATAAAGCTTTTGATTCAAAGGCTTATCGTCGTTCTCTCGCCGATGGCACCCTCATTGCTTTGCATCACTTATCGATGAGCCACTGATCGATGCGCGTACGCCTTCCGGTTGTCCGGCGGTGGCGTCCGTCGAACTCCACGACCCATAACAAGAGTGCATGCAATGGAACAGAGTCCATCCTTACCGACATCGACGGCACGGCGCCGAGAGAAAGATCTGCTGGGGGAAGCCTGGGTGCCGGACGATGCCTACTACGGCATACAGACCCAGAGAGCGCGGGAAAACTTCGATCTCAGCGGCGTGCGGCTGAGTCTGTTTCCGCAGCTGATCAAGGCGCTGGCGCTGGTCAAGATGGCCTGCGCCAAGGCCAATAATCGCCTGGGACTGCTGGACGATACCAAGGCCCAGGCGATAGAGGCCGCCGGGAGGATGATCCTTGACGGGCGCTACCATGATCAGTTCATCGTAGACATGATCCAGGGCGGCGCCGGTACCTCGACCAACATGAACGCCAACGAGGTGCTGGCCAATATCGGCCTGGAGTACCTCGGTTTCAAGCGCGGCGAATACGCCCATCTGCACCCCAACAACGACGTCAACATGTCGCAGTCGACCAACGACGCCTATCCCACGGCGGTGCGCCTGGCGATCGTGCTCAAGCATGGCGAACTGGTCCAGGCGCTGGCGTCGCTGCGGGATGCCTTTGCGGTCAAGGGCGAGGAGTTTGCCGACATCATCAAGATGGGTCGCACCCAACTGCAGGACGCGGTGCCGATGACGCTGGGCCAGGAGTTCCGCTCCTTCGCCAGCACCCTGGGCGAGGATATCGAGCGCATGGCCGGGCTCTCCGATCTGCTCAAGGAGGTCAATCTGGGCGGTACCGCCATCGGCACCGGCATCAATACCGATCCCGAGTATGCGCCGCTGGCGGTGGGTTATCTGTCGCAGCTGAGCGGGTTCGAGTTCAAGCGGGCGTCCGACCTGGTCGAAGCCAGCTCCGATATGGGCGCGTTCGTGCTCTTTTCCGGCATGCTCAAGCGTCTGGCGGTGAAGCTGTCCAAGATCGCCAATGATCTGCGCATGCTCAGTATGGGGCCGCACTGCGGCCTCAACGAGATCAACCTGCCGCCGCAACAGCCCGGCAGCTCGATCATGCCCGGCAAGATCAACCCGGTGATACCGGAAGCGGTCAACCAGGTCGCCTACCAGGTGATCGGCAACGACATCGCCGTCACCATGGCCGCCGAGGCCGGGCAGCTGCAGCTAAACGCCATGGAACCGCTGATCGCCTACAACGTGCTGGAATCGATCCGCATGCTGACCCAGGCGATGGAGATGTTCAGAAACCGCTGCGTGCGCGGCATCACCGCCAACGCCGAGAACTGCCAGGCGATGGTGGATCGCAGCATCGGCATCGTCACCGCCGTGAACCCCTATATCGGCTACGAGAACGCGACACGAGTCGCCAAGCAGGCGCTGGACAGCGGTCGCGGCGTGCTCGAGCTGATCCGCGAGGAGGGGCTGATGAGCGACGAGGAGCTCAGCGAGGTGCTGAAGCCCGCCAATATGATCCGCCCGAGGCGACGTCTGTTGCCCTCGGCAAGCTCTGCCAACTGAGCGCTGCAACAGGCAGCGCAGCATAACAACAAAGAGGAGAAAGCAAATGCAGAATATGACTCTGGAGCAAAGGCGCGTGGGCTTCTGGCGCGGGATGTCGCTATGGAAGAAGATCCTGATCGGCATGGGGCTGGGGATTCTGGCCGGCCTTACGCTGGGCCCGGACGCGGAGCTGCTGAAACCGATCGGCACGCTGTTCGTGAACGCGATCAAGATGCTGATCGTACCGCTGGTGTTCTGCTCGCTGGTGGTCGGCGTTACCTCTATGCAGGATACCCGACAGCTGGGGCGGATCGGACTCAAGTCTCTGGTGCTCTATCTGGGCACCACCGCCGTCGCGATCAGCATAGGGCTCGGTATGGGCACCCTGTTTGCGCCGGGTGAAGGGATCGGCATGGTGGCGGGCGACGGCGCCGTTGCCGCCAAGGAGGCGCCGACGCTGGTGCAGACGCTGCTCAACATGATTCCGATAAATCCGGTCGATTCTCTGGCGGCCGGCAACATTCTGCAGATCATCGTGTTCGCGCTGGGCCTGGGTATCGCGCTCAATCTGTGCGGCGACAAGGCGAAACCGGCGGTGGCGGTGTTCGAAAGTCTGGCCGAAGCGATGTACAAACTGACCGAACTGGTGATGAAACTCGCGCCCTACGGCGTATTCGGTCTGATGGCCTGGGTGGCGGGCAAGTACGGCATCGAGATTCTGCTGCCGTTGATCAAGGTGATTGCGGTGGTCTATATCGGTTGCCTGATCCATGTGCTGGTGGTCTATACGGGGCTGATCGGCTCGCTGGGGCGCCTCAACCCGGTGCGTTACCTGAAGGGGCTGGCAAACCCGGCGGCGGTGGCCTTCACCACCACCAGCAGCTCCGGCACGCTGCCTGCGACGATCAAGGCGGCGCAGCAGGAGCTGGGCGTGTCCAAGGGGATCTCCAGTTTCGTGCTGCCGCTGGGCGCAACGATCAATATGGACGGTACAGCGCTGTATCAGGGCGTGTGTGCGCCGTTTATCGCCCAGGCGTTCGGCATCGACCTGGCGCTGTCGGACTACCTGCTGATCATCATGACCTCGACCCTGGCGTCGATCGGTACAGCCGGTGTGCCGGGCGCCGGCCTGATCATGCTGTCGCTGGTGCTGACCACCGTCGGCCTGCCGATGGAGGGGCTGGCCATCGTCGCCGGGATCGATCGTATCCTCGACATGGCACGTACCAGCGTCAACGTCTGCGGTGATCTGATGGTGTCGGTACTGGTCGCCAGGAGCGAAGGTGAACTGGACGAGCGGGTCTATGACGCTCCGGCCAGTGCTGCCGAAGCCGAGTTGGCCTGATTCTCCCTCTCGCTGCCCGAAGTCGGTCGTCACGCCGGGGGCGCGATGACCGGGTTCCACGTGGAACCTGCGGCGGTCAGCTCCGGAGTCGAGATCCTGACGAACGGAATGTTCCACGTGAAACAGGCATGAAAAAGGCTCCCTCGGGAGCCTTATGTACAGGACGTACGGTATGCCGCGGGCGCATGGATGCGCGAGAGCGGCGATGTACAGGACGTACGGTATGCCGCGGGCGCATGGATGCGCAGGAGCGGCGATCTATAGAGCGTAAGATCAGCCCGCGATCAGCGAGATATCGGCAACGCCGAGGAAGAGGTTGCGCAGGCGCTGCAGCAGCGCCAGGCGGTTGTTCCTCACCGCGCTGTCGTCGGCCATTACCATGACCTCCTCGAAGAAGCGGTCGACCGGGGCCTGCAGCCCCGCAAGGGCTTCCAGTGCTTCCTCGTAACGGCCGGACCGGAACAGCGGCTGCAGCTGTCCTTCCAGTGCAGTCAGCTGTTCGGCCAGTGCCTGCTCCGCGGCGTCGGACAGCAGTGCGCTGTCGATATCGCCGCTCACCTCCTGCTCCGCCTTGCCGAGAATGTTGCCGACACGCTTGTTGGCGGCCGCCAGCGACGCGGCTTCCGGCAGTGTGCGGAAGTGCGCCACGGCACGTACGCGACGGTCGAAATCGAGCGGCTTGCTCGGGCGCAGGGCGTGGACCGCGAGATAGTTGTCGACGCTGATCCCCTTCTCCTCGTACCAGGCGCGGAAGCGCTCCAGCATGAACTCGAGCACCTGCTCGGCGACACCGCTCTGGGCCGGCAGATCGCCGTACTGGGCGGCGGCGGACTCCAGCAGGCTGCGCAGGTCCAGATCCAGCTCCCGCTCGACGATGATGCGCAGCACGCCCAGCGTGGCGCGACGCAGCGCAAACGGGTCCTTGGAGCCGGTGGGCGGCTGGTTGATGCCGAACAGTCCGACCAGGGTGTCGATACGGTCGGCGATCGCCACTGCGATGCCGGTGCGGCTCTGCGGCAGCTCGTCGCCGTGGAAGCGCGGCATGTAGTGTTCGTTCTGCGCCAGCGCGACCTCTTCCGGCTCGCCGTCGTTGCGGGCGTAGTGGTAACCCATCAGACCCTGGAGTTCGGGGAACTCGAGCACCATCTCGGAGACCAGGTCGGTCTTGCACAACAGACCGGCACGCTCGGCCTGTGCCGCGTCGCCGCCGATCTGCGCGGCGACCTGCGCGGCCAGCTTGCCGATGCGCACGCTCTTGGCGTAGACGGTGCCGAGATCCTTCTGGAACACGATCTTCTTCAGCGCGTCGACACGGGATTCCAGGCTGCGCTTCTTGTCGGTCTCGAAGAAGAACGCGGCGTCGGACAGACGCGGACGGATCACCTTCTCGTTGCCCTCGATCACCTGCTGCGGATCGCGGGACTCGATATTGGCGACGGTGATGAAATACGGCATCAACCGGCCTGCGCCGTCGAGCAGATGGAAATACTTCTGATTGTCGGCCATGGTCGAGATCAGCGCCTGTGCCGGCACCTCGAGGAAGCGCTCCTCGAAACGTCCGGTCAGTGCAACCGGCCACTCGTTGAGAGCGGTCACTTCGTCCAGAAGCCCGTCATCGATGACTACCTGGCCACCGATACGCTCGGCCTCGGCGAGCAGCTGAGAGCGGATCAACTCGCGCCGCTCGGCGAAGTCGGCCAGTACCTTGCCCTTCTCTTTCAGCACCGCGGCATATTCGCGACCGGCAAACAGCTCGATCGGCTCGTTGTAGTGGAAACGGTGGCCGCGGCTGTGACGGTCGGCCTTGTGGCCGAGAATCTCGCAGGGCACGATCTCGTCACCGAACAGCATGACCACCCATTTTACCGGGCGCACGAATTCGGCGCGGGAGGCACCCCAGCGCATCCGCTTCGGAATCGGCAGCTTGTCGAGCGCCTGGGCGATGATCTCGGGCAGCAGCGGCGCGACCGGCCGAGCGGGGTTGACCTGCTCGAAGCTGATCTTGCCGTTGACTTCGGTGAACTGATCCAGGCGTGCGCCGCACTTGCGGGCGAAGCCCTCCAGCGCCTTGCTCGGCTTGCCCTCCTTGTCATAGGCGATGTTGGCCGGCGGGCCCTGGACCAGGGTACGGCTCTCGGCGACCTCGGTGGCCAGGTCGGTCACCAGCAGCGCAAGGCGGCGCGGGGCGGCGTATGAGGTAAAGCCGGCCTGCTTCAGCGTCTCCTCGCCCAGCAGCGCGCCGAGACCTGCCCTGACCTCGTTTTCCAGGGCCTGAGACAGTGTCTTCAACGCCTTCGGCGGCAGCTCTTCGGTGCCGAGCTCAAACAGAAAATCCTTCGCGGACATCAGTGTTTCTCCTCCTGGCCGGCGGCTATCACCTCGTCTCGCAGAGCGGGATCCGCGAGCGGGAAGCCAAGCTTTTTACGCGCATTGAAATAGGCATGGGCCACCTCGCGGGCCAGCGTGCGCACACGCAGGATGTAGCGCTGGCGCTCGGTGACCGAGATGGCGTGGCGGGCGTCGAGCAGGTTGAACGTGTGCGACGCCTTCAGCACCTGCTCGTAGGCCGGCAGCGGCAGCGGTGTGTCCAGCGCCAGCAGCTTGTTGCACTCGCGCTCGTGGTAGTCGAAGTTGCCGAACAGGGTGTCGACGTCCGCGTGTTCGAAGTTGTAGGTGGACTGCTCCACCTCGTTCTGGTGATACACGTCGCCGTAGGTGACGACGGTGCCGTCCGGGCTGCGCGACCAGACCAGATCGTAGACGCTGTCCACCTTCTGAATGTACATGGCGATACGCTCGAGGCCGTAGGTGATCTCGCCGGTCACCGGGTAGCACTCAAGGCCGCCGGCCTGCTGGAAGTAGGTGAACTGGGTCACCTCCATGCCGTTGAGCCAGATCTCCCAGCCCAGGCCCCAGGCACCCAGGGTCGGCGACTCCCAGTTGTCCTCGACAAAGCGGATGTCGTGCACCAGCGGGTCGATGCCGATCCGTTCCAGCGAGCCCAGGTAGAGCTCCTGGAAGTTGTCCGGGTTGGGCTTGAGTACAACCTGGAACTGGTAGTAGTGCTGCAGACGGTTGGGGTTCTCGCCGTAGCGGCCGTCGGTGGGGCGGCGGCTGGGCTGGACATAGGCGGAGCGCCAGCGCTCGGGTCCGATGGCGCGCAGGAATGTGGCCGGGTGGAAGGTTCCGGCACCGACCTCGAGGTCCAGCGGCTGAACAATGACGCAGCCCTGCTCGGCCCAGTACTGCTGCAGCGCGAGGATCAGTCCCTGGAAAGTGCCAACGTCTGGATTAACCTTGTCAGTCACGGAAATCACCATTGCATTCGAAGTGGACAAAATAAGGGCCGAATTATACATGATCGACGCCCGATTAGTGGCTAGCCGATGGATGCCCGGCCGATTTTTCGCCGGGCGGCCGGGCCGGATCCGGTGTGTTCCGGTCTTGGCAGCCGGTGCTGCCGGCTTATAATGCGACGAACCCTGCATAACGGGATGGAGCGGGCTTGAAAGATCTGAAAGTACTACCGGCGATCCTGGCGATGGCGCTTGTCTCGCTGCTGCCGTTGAGGATGGCGCAGGCGTTGGGCAAGGCGCTCGGGCGCCGGGTCTATCGTCAGGGTGAGCGGCAGAAGCTCTACGCCGTCACCCGAACCAACATCGACCTCTGCTTTCCGAGCCTGGAGGGAGACGCGCGTGAGGCGCTGATTCGGGAGAGTCTGGAGCAGACCGGCTGCTCCATCGCCGAGATGGGGCTGTCCTGGTTCTGGTCGCCGGAGCGGGTGTTGAGCAAGGTGCGCTCGGTCGAGGGCGAGGAGCTGATCGCGCAGGAGTTGAACGCCGGTCGTGGCATCCTGTTGATAGCCCCCCACTTGGGCAATTGGGAGGTGATGAACCTCTACCTGTCGCAGCACTACCCGGTCACGGCGATGTATAAGCCGCCGAAGCAGAAGCTGCTCGACAAGCTGATTCTGAAGCGCCGTGCGCGTCTGGGGTCGCGGATGGCCCCGGCCGATGCCAGGGGGGTGCGCATGGTGATCAAGGCGCTGCGCAGCGGCGGGCTTGTCGGTATTCTGCCCGACCAGGAGCCGGAGCGCAGCGGCGGTGTCTATGCGCCGTTCTACGGCGAGCCGGCGCTGACCATGAAGCTGCTGCCGCAACTGGCCGCCCAGACCGGTGTGCGGGTGTTCTGTGGCTACGGCAAGCGGCTGCCCGACGGCGCGGGTTTCGAATTGCGCTTTTCGGCCGCCGATCCGGCCGTGGGCAGCAAGGATCAGGTGGCGGCCGCGGCGGCGATGAACGCGAGCATCGAGCGCTGTATCGACGAGTGCCCGGCGCAGTATCAGTGGGAGTACAAGCGCTTCAACACCCGGGAGGACCGTTCGCGGGGGCCCTACTCGCGGAAAAACCGCGAGCGCCGGGACTAGCGGCGCCAGAAGGCCGGCGAGAGCAGCACCAGCAGCGTGAACACCTCGAGTCGGCCCAGCAGCATGGCCAGGCAGAGAATCCATTTGGCGGTGTCGCTCAACTCGCCATAGTGCAGCGCGATACTGCCGAGACCGGGGCCAAGGTTGTTCAGCGTGGCGCCCACCGCCGACCAGGCGGTCACCTGGTCAAGACCCGTGCCCAGCAGGCCGATCAGCATGACGATAAACACGATCAGATAGACCGAGAAGAAACCCCATACGGCCTCCAGCACGTTATCGCCGATCGCGCGTCGTCCCAGTTTGACCGGGATGATGGCGTTGGGATGGATCAGGCGCAGTATCTCGCGATGGCCCTGTTTCAGGATCAGCAGGATCCGGATCACCTTCATGCCGCCGCCGGTGGAGCCGGCACAGCCGCCGGCGAACGCGGCGACGAACAGCAGGAACGGCAGCATCGAGGGCCAGTGGGAGAAGTCGGAGGTGGTGAACCCGGTGGTGGTGGCGATCGAGACCACCATGAAGCCGGCCTTGCGCAGGCTGTCCAGCGGTTCGAATGCGTTGGTCAGTATCAGAGAGACGAAGGTGAACAGGGTGATGCTGCCGAGCAGGATCAGATAGAACTTGAACTCCGGATCCTTCAGATAGTGCAGCAGGGTACGTTGACGCCAGGCGAAGAAGTGGAGCGCGAAGTTGGCCCCGGAGACGATCATGAAAAAGATGCAGATTGCCTCGATCAGCGGGTTGTCGAAGTACGCCATGCTCGCGTCGTGGGTCGAGAATCCGCCGATGGCGACGGTGGAGAAGCTGTGCCCGATGGCGTCGAACGGCGACATGCCGGCCAACCAGTAACCCAGGGCGCAGACGACGGTCAGCGACAGGTAGATGTACCAGAGTGCCTTGGCTGTCTCGGTGATGCGCGGCGTCAGCTTGGCGTCCTTGACCGGCCCCGGTGTCTCGGCACGATAGAGCTGCATGCCGCCGATACCCAGCATCGGCAGGATGGCGACGGCCAGCACGATTATCCCCATGCCGCCGAACCACTGCAGCTGTTGTCGATAATAGAGCAGTGACCTGGGCAACGCGTCCAGCCCGGTCATCACGGTGGCACCGGTGGTGGTGAGGCCGGACAGCGACTCGAAAAAGGCGTCGGTGATGCTCAGGTGCGGCGCGTGGGAGAGCGTCAGCGGCAGCGAACCGGCGGCCGCCAGCACGGTCCAGAACAACACGGTAATCAGGAAACCGTCCCGTGTGCGCAGCTCCTGACGCACATTGAACACCGGCAGCCAGATCACGAACCCGATCGCCAGGGTGATGAGGAAGGCGACGGCGAAGGTGTGGATCACGCCGTCGTCATAGTAGAGCGACACCAGCATCGGCGGTATCTGCGTAAGGCTGAAGATCATCAGCAGAATCCCGAGGATGCGCAGTATCACTTTGAAATGCATAACGTAGATCCGTCGCCGGCACAGGTACCAGGGTTAGAAGAAGGCCAGACCGACCTGGAACAATCGCTCCACTTCGTTTATACGTCGGTTGTCGACCAGGAACAGAATGACATGGTCGCCGTTCTCGATCACGACGTCGTCGTGCGCGATCAGCACCTCGTCCTTGCGCACGATGGCGCCGATGGTGGTGCCGGGCGGCAGCGCGATCTCCTCGATGGTGCGTCCCACCACCTTGGAGCTGCGCGGATCGCCGTGGGCGACCGCTTCCAGCGCTTCTGCCGCACCGCGGCGCAGTGAATGCACGGCGGCCACGTCGCCGCGACGGACGTGGGTCAACAGCGCGCCGATGGTGGTCTGCTGCGGCGAGATGGCGATATCGATCACGCCGCCCTGCACCAGATCGACATAGGCCGGGTTGTTGATCAGCGTCATCACGGTACGGGCACCGAGGCGCTTGGCCAGCATCGACGCCATGATGTTGGCCTCGTCGTCGTTGGTCAGCGCGCAGAAGACATCGGTGTCCTCGATGTTCTCCTCCAGCAGCAGCTCCCGGTCGGAGGCACTGCCGTGCAGCACGATGGTGTTGTCGAGGTGGCGTGCCAACTGGTTGCAGCGGTTGATGTCGCGCTCGATGATCTTGACCTGGAGCTGGTCCTCGAGCGTGCCGGCCAGGCGGGCACCGATATTGCCGCCGCCGGCGATGATGATCCGTTTGTAGGGGGTGTCCAGCTTGCGCAACTCGCTCATCACCGCACGGATATCCTGCCGGGCGGCGATGAAGAACACCTCGTCGTCCGCCTCGATAACGGTATCCCCTCTCGGGATGATCGGTCGGTCCTGGCGGAAGATGGCGGCGACACGGGTGTCGACGTTGGGCATATGGGCGCGCAGATAGGCGATCTCGCGACCGACCAGTGGGCCGCCGTAGTAGGCACGCACCGCCACCAGCTGGGCCCTGCCGCCGGCGAAATCGAGCACCTGCAGCGCTCCGGGGTGCTGGATCATGCGCTTGATATGCATGGTCACCAGCTCTTCCGGGCTGATCAACACATCGACCGGGATCGCCTTGATGTCGAAGATCGCCTTGTCCCGCTGAAGATAGTCGTGCTCGCGGACACGGGCGATCTTGGTCGGTATGTTGAACAGCGTGTGGGCCACCTGGCAGGCGATCATGTTGACCTCGTCGCTGTTGGTGACGGCGATCAGCATATCGGCATCCTGGGCGCCGGCCTGATCAAGCGCGCTGGGATAGGAGGCCTTGCCCTCCACGGTGCGGATATCGAGCCGGTCCTGCAACTCGCGCAGGCGGGCGGTGTCGGTGTCGACAACGGTGATGTCGTTGGCCTCGTTGGCCAGATGGTCGGCCAGCGAGGCGCCGACCTGGCCTGCACCGAGAATAATGATCTTCATTCAGAGCCTCTGTCGTTGCTCGCCGCCGGCACGGTCAGGCATCCTTGGTCAGAATGGCGTAATAGAAACCGTCGTGTCCCTCTTCCACCGGGAAGAGCTGGCGCCCATACGGCCTGTCGATGCCGCATTGCAAGGGTACCGGCAGCGATCGGGCGTCGGCGTGGAGTTTAACAAAACGCTCCACGATTCGCTCATTCTCCTGCGGGAACAGCGAGCAGGTGGCGTATACCAGGCGACCGCCGGGGGCCAGCATGCCCCAGAGGTTTTCCAGAATGCTCATCTGCAGATTGGCCAGGCCCGAAATATCCTCGTTGCGGCGCAGCAGCTTGATGTCGGGGTTGCGACGGATGACGCCCGTGCCGCTGCAGGGGGCGTCGATCAGGATGCGGTCGAACGGCGTGCCGTTCCACCAGTCGCGGGCGCAGGCGTCGCCCAGATGGAGCACGCATTCGTGCGACAGCTTGAGGCGCTCCAGATTGTCGCGCACCTTCTCCAGCCTGGAGGGTTCCATCTCCACCGCCACCGCTTCGGTCAGCGAGGGTTGGGTCTCCAGCAGGTGGCAGAGCTTGCCGCCGGGCGCGGCGCAGGCATCGAGCACACGGTGGCCGGGCCGGGCGTCGAGCAGGCCGCAGGCGAGCTGGGCCGCTTCGTCCTGAACGCTGAACAGCCCCTGCGCGAAACCCGGCAGCCTGGCGGTGTCCAGCGCTTCTTTCAGGGTGATCGCCTGCGGCGAGTATGTTCCGGCCTCGGACGCCAGCTCTTCATCCTGAAGCCTTTTTATTGCTTCCTCTCGCGTAAGTAAGCGCTCATTAACGCGCAGCGTCATCGGGCCCTGAACATCGTTGGCCTGCAGGATCGCCTGCCAGTGATCGGGCCAGTTATGGCGCAGCTTTTCGATCATCCACTGCGGGTGGTTCCAGCGGAACTGCTCGTCCTGCTCCAGTGCGCTCTCTATGGCGGCCTGCTCCCGTTGGAAGCGGCGCAGCACGGCGTTGAGCAGCTTGCCTGCCCAGGGCTTGCCCAGCTCCCGAGCGCCGTCGACCGTCTCGCTGACGGCGGCGTGCGGCGGGATCCGCATGCTGCGCAGCTGATACAGACCGACCAGCAGCAGCGCCTGCAGATCCTGGTCCTGGGTCTGAAACGGCCGCTTGAGCAGCGTCCCCGCGATGGCGCTCAAGCGGTAGCGGTCACGCAAGCTGCCGTAGCAGAGCTGGCGCAGCAGGGGCTTGTCCTGTGCCGGGCACTGTGTCAGCGCCTGCGGCAGCGCCGACTTGAGCGAGCCCCGATGGTTCAACAGCGGTTCCAGTACGCGTGCGGCTTCAACCCTGATATTCATCGTATCAACCCAGTTGTGTGCCGATGGCGAAACGCTCCCGGTGAGCGTTCAGCAGCGCCGATACCGGTGTCGGCTTGCCCCCCGGCAACTGCAGCAGGGTCAGGGCCAGGAGGCCCCTCCCGGTGGCGACAAGCAGGCTGTCGGGGTCGTGCGCGACGATGGTGCCGGCGGGCCGGTCGTCGGCACCCGCTTCGGCGCGTGCGCCCCAGACTCTTAGCGTCTGCCCGCTGACCTCGGTGTAGGCGACCGGCCAGGGATTCAACCCGCGTATCTGGCGCTCCAGCAGCTCTGCCGGCCGGCTCCAGTCCAGTGCGCCTTCGCTCTTCTCCAGCTTGCTCGCGTAGCAGGCCAGGCTGTCGTCCTGCGCAGTGGCTTCGAGCCTCCCTTCGGCCAGTGGGCCCAGAGTCCGGACCAGGGTCTGTGCGCCCAGCTCGGCGAGGCGGTCATGCAGGCGGCCGCTGGTGTCGTCCGCCAGGATCGGGCAGCGGGCGATGCTGAGCATGGCGCCGGTATCGAGCCCGGCATCCATCTGCATGATGGTGATCCCGGTTTCGTCGTCGCCGGCCAGCAGTGCGCGGTGGATCGGCGCCGCGCCGCGCCAGCGCGGCAGCAGCGAGGCGTGCACGTTGATGCAGCCCAGGCGGGGCGTATCCAGCACCGCCCGGGGCAGCAGCAGGCCGTAGGCGACGACGATCATCAGGTCGGCATCGAACGCCGCCAGCTGTTGTTGCGCGGCGGGGTCACGCAGCGTCACCGGCTGACACACCTCGATCCCATGCGCCAGTGCCAGTTGCTTGACCGGGCTCGGCGTCAGCTTGCGCCCTCTTCCGGCGGGACGGTCGGGCTGGGTGTAGACGGCCACGACCTCGTGTTCGGTGTTCAGGACCGCTTCGAGACTGGCGGCGGCGAATTCCGGGGTGCCGGCGAAGACTATTTTCAGGCGCTTGGTCATGGTGTGGTTATATCCTGTGGGCAGATCCCGCTTGCGCGCACCCCTCTGATGTTTCGACTCGCCCGGGGCTCAGTTGCCGACGGTTTCCAGGCGGTGCTTTTTCTCCAGCTTGCTGCGGATACGGTTGCGCTTCAGGGTGGAGAGATAATCGACGAACAGCTTGCCGTTGAGGTGGTCCAGCTCGTGCTGGATGCAGACCGCGAGCAGGCCTTCGGCGACGAAGTTCTGCTCTTCGCCGTTACGGTCGAGCGAGGTTACCCGGACCTTGTGCGGGCGATTGACGCTGTCGAAAAAGCCCGGAACCGAGAGACAACCTTCCTGCATCTCTTCAAGTGTTTCGTCCAGTACCGTATATTCGGGGTTGATCAAGGCCAGAGGTTCCGATTTATCCTCCGACAGGTCGATGGTGACGACCCTTTTGTGGACGTTGACCTGAGTGGCGGCCAGGCCGATGCCCGGTGCGTCGTACATCGTCTCGAACATGTCATCGACGAGTTGTTTGATCTCCTCGTCGACGACATCGACCGGTTCGGCGATCGTGCGCAGTCGAGGATCTGGGAATTCAAGAATCTTGAGCTTGGACATAGTATCTGCTTAAACGGATGTTCGACGGCGGCGTCGGATGAAGTAAAGTAAGATAAGATACGTCCTATTATACTGATAATGTTGTCTAATGCATGCTCACACGCCTTTGAACCAGCCGACCGGGCCGGGATGCGAAGGTTGTTTGCGTTACAAGGGAACTGAAAATGAACCGATTGCTGTGTGCAACGCTGACGGCGGCGTTCCTGCTGCTGGGTAGCCCGGCTCAGGCTGAGGTCCGCAAGGACCGGATCGAGTTGGCAGAGGGGCATCCGACGGAGTATGTCGTCGTCAAGGGCGATACGCTGTGGGATATCTCCGGGCGCTTCCTGAAGTCGCCCTGGCTCTGGCCCGATGTCTGGTACGTCAACCCGCAGATCGACAACCCACACCTGATCTACCCCGGGGATGTCATCTATCTGACCTGGGTCGATGGACAGCCCCGGCTGAGCCTTAAACGCGGCGTGGCCAAACTTGGTCCGCGTGCACGGGTATCGCCATTGGATCAAGCCATCCCGGCCATTGCGCTGAAGGATATCGCCGGCTTCCTGAACGATAACATCGTGCTGGAACAGGACCTGCTCGAGCGGGCACCCTATGTGATCGGTGGTCAGAACGAGCGCATCATCGCCGGTGCCGGGGATCGCGTGTATGCACGGGGCGAACCGGTGGAGAATGTCGCGCTGCAGGGGGTCTACCGCCCGGCCAAGGCCTACAACGATCCGTTCACCAACGAGCTGCTCGGCTACGAGCTGTACCGCGTGGCGGATGGTCGCATCACGGCCCGCGACAGCGACACCCGGGTGCTGAGCATGGACCTGCTCGAGAGCAACGAAGAGGTGCGTGTGCGCGACCGCGTGGTGCCCAACGACGAAAGCCGCATCCAGTCCGTGTTCTACCCCTCGACCGGGCCGGAACTCGCGAATGCGGTGATCATCGACGTGCTGGGCGGGGTCGCCAAGATCGGCCAGTTCGACGCGGTCACGCTCAATGTCGGCGCCCGCGAAGGGGTGGAGATCGGCAACGTGCTGGCGGTCTACAGCCGGGGCGAAATGGTGAAGGATCCGGTAACCAACGAACTGGTCGCCCTGCCCTCGGAAAGGGCCGGTACGCTGATGGTGTTCAAGGTGTTCGACAAGGTCAGCTACGGTCTGGTCATGCGTGCCAACGACGTCATCTCGGTGGGCGATCGCCTGAAGAGCCCCTAACGATTCGGAGTTAACCCATGAGCGATCCAAGGGAGTGGATCGCTGCAACCCTGCTGCCGGGGATAGGTCCGGCAACGCTGGGCCGCTTGCGCACGGCCGGGGTTGCAGCTGCAGAGCTGTTAGGCTCGAACCCTTCACGACTCGATAGCCTCAAGCTGCGGCCGGAGACCCTGGCCGCCATTCGCGAATACCGCTTGGGCGGGGCGATTTGTCGTCGCGCCGAAGAGCTGGAAATCCTCGCGCACCGGCAGGGCTGGCACCTGCTGGCGCTCGATCATCCCGCCTACCCCGACCTGCTGAAACAGATACACGATCCGCCGGTGCTGCTCTGGGTCCAGGGCGAGCCCGATGCCTTGTCGCTGCCGCAACTGGCGATTGTCGGCAGTCGCCATGCCAGTCGCGGCGGCGCGGAGCACGCGTACCGCTTTGCGGCCGATCTCGCCGGTGGCGGTCTGGTGGTGACCAGCGGCCTGGCCCGGGGGATCGATGCCGCGGCTCACCGGGCGGCCGTCGATCGGCAACGGCCCACCGTCGCGGTGCTCGGGACCGGACTCGATCGCTGCTACCCTGCGGCCAACAAGCGCCTGGCCGAGCAGATCGTGGCCGCAGGCGGTGCGCTGGTGACGGAGTATCCGCCCGGCACCCCTCCGCTGCCGCAGCACTTTCCGCGCCGCAATCGGATCATCAGCGGCATGAGCGTGGGCACGCTGGTGGTCGAGGCGGCGCCGCGCAGCGGCTCCCTGATCACCGCACGACAGGCGCTGGAGCAGGGGCGCGAGGTGTTCGCGCTGCCGGGGTCGATCCACAACCCGTTGAGCAAGGGCTGCCACAATCTGATCAGGGAGGGCGCCCGTCTGGTCGAGACCAGCCGGGATATCCTGGCCGAGCTGGCGCCGCTGCTCGGTACCTTCGTTGCCGACGATGGCAGTGATACCGGGTGCGAACCCGAGGCGGACGACGACCCGCTGCTGAGCCGGATCCCCTATGATCCGATCGGCTTCGATCAGCTTGTCGAGCGGGTCGGGCTGCCGGCGGGCCGATTACAGCAGGAACTGATGCGGCTGGAATTGGAGGGCCAGGTGGAGTTTCAGGGCGCGTTTATACTGAGAATCCGATAACGCCGACTTTTGGGGTGTCGAAGGCCGTCTGCCCGGTTGCAAAGCGGCGAGCGAGTGGTTAGTTTGCCCTTTTTCGATCGGCATGGGGTATCAAGCGTGAATGGCTGGCATCTGCATCAGGCGGTCAGGGTGTTGCGCAACGGGGGCATTATCGCCTACCCGACGGAAGCGGTCTGGGGGTTGGGGTGCGATCCGTTCAACCCCGCCGCGGTGCGGCGGCTACTGGAGATCAAAAGGCGGCCGGAGCACAAGGGCCTGATCCTGGCCGCCGCCGACGAACGGCAGATCGAGGCGCTGCTCGCCCCGCTGTCCGATCGGCAGCGGGCGCAACTGAGCGCAACCTGGCCCGGACCCAACACCTGGCTGCTGCCCGATGCCCGGCAGCTCATCCCGCGCTGGATCAAGGGCCGGCACTCCGGAGTGGCGGTCAGGGTCAGCGCCCATCCGGTGGTGCAGGCGCTCTGCGATGCCTTTGGCGGCCCCCTGGTGTCCACATCGGCGAACGCCAGTAGCGCCCATCCGGCCAAGAGCAAGACGAAAGTTAGGGCTTACTTCGGCTGTAATATCGATTTTATAGTGGACGGTGCTCTGGGTGGTCTGGATAAACCGACAACGATCCGAAGTCTTATAGATAATTCGGTAGTCAGAGCGTAAGTGAATGCATACTTCGGAGGATGCCATGTCAGTACCGGACAAGGCCGCGGTAAAAGCCTATCTGCTTGATCTGCAAGACCGTATCTGTGCCGCGCTGGAGCAGGCCGACGGCGGGGCGCACTTTTTCGAGGACAGCTGGCAGCGGCCGCAGGGCGGCGGCGGGCGTACCCGCGTGATCAAGGACGGCGCCCTGATCGAAAAGGGCGGCGTCAACTTCTCCCATGTCTTCGGCGACGGCCTGCCCGGCTCGGCGACCGCGCACCGTCCGGAGCTGGCCGGGCGAGGATTCGAGGCGATGGGCGTGTCGCTGGTGATCCATCCGCACAACCCCTACGTACCGACCTCTCATGCCAATGTCCGCTTCTTCATCGCCGAAAAGGAGGGCGAGGAGCCGGTCTGGTGGTTCGGCGGCGGCTTCGACCTGACCCCCTATTACGGCAACGACGAAGACTGCGTGCATTGGCACCGCACCGCCAGGGCCGCCTGCGAACCGTTCGGCGAGGAGATCTACCCCCGCTTCAAGCGCTGGTGCGACGACTACTTCCATCTGCGCCACCGCGACGAGCCGCGCGGTATCGGCGGCCTGTTCTTCGACGATCTGAACGAACTGGGCTTCGAGCAGAGCTTCGCGCTGATGCAAGCCATCGGCGATGCCTATCTGCCCGCCTACCTGCCGATCGTCGAGCGGCGTCGCGACACCGAGTACGGCGAACGTCAGCGTGACTTCCAACTGCACCGCCGCGGTCGCTACGTGGAGTTCAACCTGGTGTATGACCGCGGCACCCTGTTCGGCCTGCAATCGGGGGGGCGTACCGAGTCGATCCTGATGTCGCTGCCGCCGGAGGTGCGCTGGGATTACAACTGGGTACCGACACCGGGCAGCGAGGAGGCTCGGCTCCATGAGCGCTATCTGAAGCCGCGTGACTGGGCGGAGGAGGCATGATGGCCGACCGTTACGCCGTGTTCGGCAACCCGATCAAGCACAGCAAGTCACCGCGTATCCATGCCGCCTTCGCGCGGCAGACGGGCGAGGCGGTGGCGTACACCGCCGAACTCGTCGAACTCGGCGAAGGGGATTTCGAGCGGGAGGTGGCGCGGTTCTTCGACGCAGGCGGCAAGGGGCTCAACATCACCGTGCCGTTCAAGCAGAACGCCTGGCGCATGGCGGAGAAACGCTCGCCGGCCGCCGAGCGTGCCGGGGCGGTCAATACCCTGTACCGCGATGACAGCGGCGCGCTGTGCGGCGACAACACCGACGGTATCGGCCTGGTGTCGGACCTGCAGAACAACCACGGCGTCGGTCTCGGCGGGAAACGGGTGTTGATGCTGGGCGCCGGCGGGGCGGTCCGAGGCGTGTTGGAACCTTTCCTGTCGGCGGGTGTTGCAGAGATCGTGATCGCCAACAGAACGGTCGCGAAGGCGCAGGAGCTGGCGCGGCTGTTCGGCGATCTCGGTCGGCTTTCGGCCTGCGCCTTCGACGAGATCGAGCCGCGGGCGTTCGACGTGATCGTCAACGGTACCTCCGCCAGCCTGCAGGGCGAGCTGCCGCCGCTGCCCGATGCCGTCGTCGGTGCCGATACCGCGTGCTACGACATGATGTACGGCGCCGAGCCGACCCCGTTCTGCCGCTGGGCCGTGCAGAGAGGGGCGGCCAAGGCGATCGACGGACTGGGCATGCTGGTCGAGCAGGCCGCCGAGTCCTTCCGTATCTGGCGCGGCGTCAAGCCCGAGACCCGGGCGGTGATCGCTCGGGTACGCGCCGAACTCGGCAGTTAAACGCCGGCCGCCCAGGCTTCCCTTGCATAATCAAAGCGTTGGGCGGTATAACGGGTAAAACTCTCTGCTTTAGGGTCGCCCTATGGAAAAGCATGCTCCGTTGCCGTCCGAGGCGCTGTACCGTACCTGCGATACCGATCTTCTGCCCTTTCGCACCACCGAAACCCTGGAGACCTTCACCGGATTCTTCGGTCAGGAGCGTGCGCTCGAGGCGATGGAGTTCGGTATCGGAATGCAGCGTCCGGGCTATAACCTTTTCGTCATGGGTAACCCGCATACCGGGCGCTTCTCCTTTGCCACGGTGAATCTGAAGAGCGTCGCCAAGAAACAGCACAAGCCCCATGACTGGTGCTACCTGAACAACCTCAGGGACAACCGCTATCCGGTGGCGCTGAAGCTGCCCGCCGGCAAGGCCGCCCGCTTTCGGCGCGACCTGGGCAAGCTGTTCGATACCATTCTCAGCGAACTGCCGGCCGCGTTCGAGAGTCCCGGATATCAGCGCCTGAGGGGGCGCATCGAGCGCGATTTCAATCGCCGTTACGACAGCGCCGTTGAGGAGATCGAGAAGCGCGGCCGGGAGTACAGCATCGCCGTCTACCGCGAGGCGGGCCAGATCGGCTTTACGCCGGTGGCCAACGGCCAGGCGATGGACGAGGCTCAGTTCTCCGCCCTGCCCGAGGAGGAGCGTGAAGCCTTCCAGCGCAACATCGCCGAACTGGAGGATATGCTCAACGACAACCTGACCGAGATGCCCAAGTGGCGCCGGGAAGCGGCCGAACAGGTGCGCGAGCTAGAGCGCGAGACCGTGCGCCAGGCGGTGTCGGCGCCGATCCAGGCACTCAAGGACAGCTATACCAACCTGCCCGGCGTGCCTGCCCATCTCGATCACGTGGAGCGTGATCTGATCAAGCACGGAGCCGAGCTGGTCGGCGACGGCGCGGTCGAGGCGAAGACGGACTCGGCACGCAGGAGCTGGCTGGAGGAGAACTACGGCATCAATCTGCTGGTCGACAACGACAAGACCAAGGGCGCGCCGGTGGTGTTCGAGGCGCACCCGAGCTACGACAACCTGTTCGGCCGCATCGAGTACACCAGCGAGATGGGGGCCATGGTCACCAACTATCAGTTGATCCGCCCCGGCGCGCTGCACCGCGCCAATGGCGGCTATCTGGTATTGGAGGCGGAGAAGCTGATCGAGCAGCCCTTTGTCTACGGCGCGCTGAAGCGTGCGTTGAAGGCGTATGAGATCCGCATCGAGAATCCGGTCAACGAATACACCGGCGTCACCACCATCACCTTGAACCCCGAGCCGGTACCGCTGACGGTGAAGATCGTGCTGATCGGCGGGCGCGACACCTATTACCTGCTGCAGGAGCTGGATCACGATTTCGAGAAGATGTTCCGGGTCGTGGTCGACTTCGACGAGGACGTGAGCCGTACGCCGCACTCGATCCGGCAATATTCGAGGCTGATGAAGACCCTGGCCGGCGAGGAGCACCTGGCGGCGCTGACCCGTGAGGGGGTCGCGCGCCTGGTGGAGCACAGCTCGCGTCTGGCCGAGGATCAGGAGCTGCTGTCGGCCCATATCGGCGAACTGGTCGACCTGCTCTGCGAGGCCGACTACCGGCGGCGCGAGAGCGGCGACGACCTGATCAATGCAATCCACGTGGAACAGGCGTTGGCGGCCAAGGAGCGGCGCACCGGGCGGCTGGCGCAGAAGATTCTCGACGGCATCCTCAACGAAACGGTGTTGATCGATACCGACGGCGAGGCGGTGGGCAAGTCAAACGGCCTGACGGTGCTGCAGGTCGGCGATGTCTCCTTCGGTACCCCGGCCCGCATCACCGCGACGGTCCATCCCGGCAGTCGCGGCATCGTCGATATCGAGCGCGAGGTGACGCTGGGGCAGCCGATCCACTCCAAGGGGGTGTTGATCCTGTCCGGGTATCTCGGCCACAAGTACGCCCGCGATTTCCCGCTGACCCTCTCCGCCAGCATCGCGCTGGAGCAGTCCTACGGCTACATCGACGGCGACAGCGCCTCGCTGGCCGAGATCTGCACGCTGATCTCCGCGCTGACCCATATCCCGATCCACCAGCAGTATGCGTTGACCGGCTCGATCAATCAGTATGGCGAGGTGCAGGCGATCGGCGGCGTGAACGAGAAGATAGAGGGTTTCTTCCGCCTCTGCCGGACCCGTGGCCTGACCGGTACCCAGGGGGTGATCATGCCCCAGGCCAACGTGCGCAACCTGATGCTGAAGCGTGAGGTGGTCGAGGCGGTCAAGGAGGGGCTGTTCCACGTATACGCGGTCTCGACGGTGGACCAGTGTCTGGAGATCCTGACCGGCAAGCCCGCCGGGCGGCTCAAGGAGGATGGCCAGTTCACCCAGCGCAGCATCGGTGCGCAGATCGTCAAGCGGCTGCGGGAGATCGCCAAGGCGAAGGCGTAGGATATAGATATACGGGCCGGCCGAGCATGGCACCGTACTCTCCAGAGCGTATCCGGTGTCCGGATGCCGACCCTCAGCGCCAGGGACGGCGCTGTGGAGCCTCCATGGACGGATTTACGGCGTGTCGGCATACGGATACCGGATACAAGCGACACCCCAAGAGTAAAGACCGCTACGACAATCAGATAGTGCAATCGCCCAGCGGTAAGTTCCCAATGCTGTTACCCGGCGGCGTGGAACAGCGCCATATGGTTGTCCCAGGCCAGGCTGCTCAGCTGTGGCGGCAGGCGCAACGGCTCCCGGTAGGCCTCGCGTGGGTAGAGGGTGTAGCAGTTGCCGCGCCCGCTGCCGGCGATAAATACCTCGGGCTCGTCGGTGGCGGCCAGGCCGCAGCCGTCCGCTACGCTCAGGCTGGTCAGGTAGCGGTTCCGCTCCACATCCCAGAAGGTGATCAGATTGCCGCGCGGTGCGCTGACCGCGGCGATACGGCCGCTTGAATCGAAGCGGGCGCTACCGCAGTACTGTGCCATCTGGCGGTTGATCTCCGGCGGCGCCTTCATCATCAGCAGTTCGCCGCCCCGGCGGTGCAGCGCGACCAGCGGCTTGTCGTCGGCGGGATCGCCCTGATACTGCAGCGCGATGATCACCTCGCCCCGGCGGTTGATGTCGATATGGCGGATGCTGAGCTGGTGATCCTCGGTTGTCGGAAAACGCTGCTCCACGACCTTGCCCGAGATCGGATCGATATAGGCCAGCGACGGCTGCATGCGGTCGAGATTGAGCTTGTCGCGGCCGTCGGTAAGGATGCCGCCGTTGGCGACCACCAGCGTTTCGCCATCCGGCGACAGCAGCAGTTCGTGGGGACCGATGCCGCCGCTGCCGAAGTCGCGCACCGGTGTCTGCGGGTTGTCCAGGTCGCGCAGCGTGATCCGCCCCTCGCCGTCGGCCAGGTTCATCTCGGTGGCCCAGAGCCCGCGACCGTCCTTGGTAAAGACGGCGTGGCCATAGAAGTGGCGTCCGGGCCGGGGTTCGATACGGTGCTGCAGTGTGCCGTCGGTGTAGTCCACCAGATCGATATAGAAGCCCGGACGCCGCGCCACGGCGGCTATCCAGGGTTTCGTCGGGTGTGCCGCCACGTGGTGCGCCCGGTCCGGCAGCGGATGTCTGAGCAGTTCCGTGCCCATCTCGTCCATGACTACGAGCCAGTGCTCGCCGTCCCGGCTGTCGGCGGCGCCGGCGATCAGCGCCCGGGCCGGCTGCTGCGCGCGGCTCTGCAGCTGCGCGCGGCTCTGCAGTGGCAGACAGGTCAACAGCGGTGTTGCCGCGAACAGTTGCAGCAGGCGGCGGCGGTTAATCTCCATCACGGCTGTTGAATCCCAGCTGTACATTCAGTGATTGCATCGCCTGGCCGAGCAACTGGTCGAGCGCCTTGAGCGAGTCGGTCACCGCTGCCAGTTCGGTGTAGTTCGACTTCAGCGCCTGGGTCAATGAATCCCCCAGCGGTTCGAGCTGGTCGTCCAACTGCCGGAACTGCCGGTCGATCTTTTCGGCCAGGTCCCCTGCGTCTTGCTGTTGCAGCAGTTGTTCGACCCCGGCCTTTTCCCCCTTGAACAGCGCATAAGCGGCATGCAGGTTGGCGCGAATGTTGGCGAGTGATTGCTCACTCCGCCAGCTTTCGGCGCGGTGCGGGTATGTTATATCAGGCCCCTTGCCCATCGGGGCAAGCAGCTTGGTATCGCGAATCGCCTCGATCGGCTCCACCAGCGACTTCATCAGATCGATGCTGAAGGCGGGGATGGCACTTGTATCTTCCTCGTCGCTGCCGGTGTCGGTATCGCTCAGCCGCGTCTCGCCTTCATGCTGCCAGTCCCGATGGATGCCGTCGGCCATGACGGCAAGGTTGGCGGCGATCGCCTGGGTCAGGCGGCAATGAACCCCCTGGCCGTTCAACCGGGTCAGGGCGTCGGCTTCGAACAGCAACTGTTCCAGCGCCGGCAGTCCCTTGATCGATACGCTGGCATGATGGAAGAACTCGTCGTCGAAGGCGGTGTCGGCGGGCATCGCCAGCACGGCTTGAAGCTGCTTGCGGCCGATGCTCTTGCGGTCCGGCCAGAACTCGATGCTGAAGTTGCGCATCAGGTAGGTCGCCGGGCCGAACTGCAGGTGGGATACCCCCTGCCAGGCGTTCAGGCTTTGCCTGAACGCATCGCGCGCCTGCTCCAGGTGAGCGCTGTCCGTGGTGTTGCACAGCGCCCGAGTGGCTTCGACCAGACCCCGAGTCCGCTCGGCGAAGCGCGCATAGGCGGGCAGGATGTCGGTGGCATAGGCTTCGCGGTTGTAGGCCTGCCAGTCCGCCTCCTGGGCCGAGGCGCGGTTGGTGTGCAGCAGGCCGGCGAGGATAAAGAGCGCACTGGCGCCGAGCAGGGTCGGCAGCAGGCTGCCGGATGATTGTTGTTTCATAGCGACTCCAGAAACCGGAGCAGTGCGTTCCGGTGGTCGGTATTCAGATCGATGACCCGGTCACGTGCGGTTCGGGCTTCGCCGCCGTGCCACAGGATCGCTTCGAGCAGTGTACGGGCGCGGCCGTCGTGGAGAAAGTAGCGGTTGTCGCTGACCCGGCCGGTCAGGCCCAGCCCCCAGAGCGGTGCCGTGCGCCACTCCGCGCCTTCGGCGTCGAACTCGGTGTGATCGTCGGCCAGGCCCGGCCCCATATCGTGCAGCAGCAGGTCGGTATAGGGCTGGAATTGCTGCTCGCTCAGCGCCGGGTATAAGGAGCTGCGGCCGGTGTGCTGGGTCGGGGTATGGCACGCCGCGCAGCCCAGTTCCCGGAAAACCGCGCGGCCGCCGGCTATCTCCGGCTGCGCCTGGTCGCGTGCGGCCGGAACCGCGAGATGGGCGGTGTAGAACTCCAGTACCGCCATCATCTCGGTCGAGGCTTCGAGTCCGTCCTGCTGCGCGGTGTTGCCGTTGGGCATCGCCAGGCAGGCGCTCTGTCGCTGCGTGCAGTTGCCTCCGGCAGAGGTGAAAGTCGGATTGCCGATGCCGATATCGTTGGCCAGTGCCGCCGCGTTTTGCTGAGCCAGCGTCGGCTGGCCCGCTTTCCAGCCGAACCGACCGATGGTGTACTCGCCTGCGGCGCTGTCGTATACCCGGTTCGGACGGCCGGAGATGCCGTCGCCGTCGGCGTCGTCCGGGTCGGCCAGTGCTTCCAGCCGTTCGGCCGGAATCCGTTCGAGCAGGCCGAGCCCGATCATCGGCGGCGCGATTCTGAACGAGCTGCGCAGCTCTGGATCGAACTCGCGGGGATCGAACTCGCCGTAACCGGGCTGGATAACCCGTGCCACGGGCTTTCTGAGCTCTACTATCGACCCGTCCCGAAGCTCAATCTGCTGCAGAGTGTAGTCCACCGCCACTCGGCCTTCGGCCGGAATGCCGCCGACGGCAAAGGGCTGCAGTTGAGTCCCATAGACCGGATCGCCGGCCAGACCGCCGGTGCGGGCGACCTCTCGGCGCTCGTCGCTGTTCTGCGGCACGCTGAGCCGAAGCAGCGAGGAGAGCGTGTTGATGTCGCCACCGGTGATCGGGTTGCCGCGGCCGTCGTTGACATGGCACTGACCGCAGGAGCGGGCGTTGTACAACGGGCCGAGGCCGTCGCTGGCGGTGGTCGACGAGGGGGAGGGAACCCAGATCTTGTTGAATATCGCTTCGCCGAGCACGAACGACATGCGCGTCTGCAGGTCCAGGTTGGCCGCAGGTTGCGAAAAGGGGTGGCGGCCCGGAAGGCCGCGGAGGGTGGTGTCGCCTCCCGCCGTAACCGGTGTCGTGTCTTCGGCGAGGCCCCGCTCTGCCTGGCCCGCACCGAGGGTCAGTGCGAGCAGGCAGGCGGGGATGGAGTGGCGTTTATAACGTACTGCAAACGCCATCGGGTTTACTCGGCGCCCACGGCCGACGGGTTATCCAGGCTGTCGGAGCCCTCGATCGCTATATCGCCCAGCTCCAGCTTGGCGATGATCTCTTCGGTCACACCGGTCTGTGCCACCAGCGAGTCGACGAAGTTCTGCACCAGCCGGCCGCCTTCGCTGTTGCCCGGCGCGATCATCACGTCAAACGGAGCGCCCTGCTCGGCCGAGTCGACCATCGCCTGGCCTGCGGCCTGGGTGTGGGCCAGTTGGTCGCGCATCTTGCGATCCAGTTCGGCGTCCCTGGCCGCGACGAGATCGGACAGCGATGGGCCGTCGACCACTGAGCCGTCGACGCGGGAGTACAGGCCCAGGTAGACGTTCTGGATCCCCTTGGCGTCGTAGTAGTGGGAGTTGTGGGTGTTGTCGGAGAAGCAGTCATGCTCCTCTTCCGGGTCGTGCAGCATCAGGCCGAGCTTGGTGCGCTCGCCGCCCAGTTCGCCATAGGCCAGGCTGCCCATGCCGGTGGTGATGACGGCCAGCCCTTCGGTCGGGCTCTTCGCTTCCAGGTCGGCACGGGCGGCACTGCCCTCCTTCCAGTTGGCGACCATCTCTTCCAGATCGGCGATCAGCAGGTCGGTGGCGCTCTGCAGGTACTGGGCGCGGCGCTCGCAGTTGCCGCCGGTGCAGTTTGCGCTGTCGAAGTCGGTGTAGGGGCGCTCGCCGGCGCCGGGCTCGGTACCGTGCAGATCCTGGCCCCAGAGCAGGAACTCGATGGCGTGGTATCCGCCGGCGACGTTGGCTTCGACACCGTCGATCTCGTGCAGTTGCTGGATCAGTTCCGGCGTGATGGTGCCGGCGTCGACGCTCTGGCCGCCGATCGTCAGCGTCGGGTTGGCGATGACGTTGGCGGTGTAGAAGGGGTTCTCGTAGGACTCGCTGCCGTAGCTGTCGCCGTCGACGTAGTCGATCAGGCCTTCGTCCAGCGGCCAGGCGTTGACGCGGCCTTCCCAGTCGTCGACGACGGCATTGCCGAAACGGTACGCCTCGGACTGCTGGTAGGGTACGCGTGCGGCAAGCCAGGCCGTGCGGGCGGCCTGCAGCGTCTGTTCGGACGGCTTGGCGATCAATGCGTTGACGGCCTTCTGCAGCGCCTTGGCCGTGCTCAGCGAGTCTTCATAGGTCGCCAGAGCGATATCGGCGTAGTGATTCACCACCGCCTCGGCGCTGGGGGCCTGGGTGGCCGCCTGTACGGCGCTGGTCAGTGTCAGCGGGGCAAACAGCGCGGCGCCGATCAGCCCGGCCCCGAGGGCGCGTCGAAATGTCATCCTGTTACTCCTGGTTTGTTCGGTGATAGTCATGTTGGTGTTAATCTAAATGAAAAACGTTATCAATAGCAACCAGTAAGCGAATAAAACCTCTGTCTTTTTGGGGTCTTAGGCTGCAGGGAAAGCTCGGCGGGTATCGGGTCGTCGTTCTGGATAAGCCGTATGGCGCGGGATCTGGAGCATCAGGGGCCTGGATCGGCCCCTGCCGGACTGTCTTCAATCGAGGGTGGCCCACGCCTCCTGCAGATGCTTGTCCTTCAGCTTGACGTAGTTGTTGGCGGTGTAGGTGAAGAACTCCCGCTCCTTGTCGGTCAGTTCGCGCTGCGGCTTGGCCGGGCGGCCGACATAGAGAAAGCCGCTCTTGAGGTGTTTGCCCGGCGGTACCAGGGAGCCCGCGCCGATGATCACCTCGTCTTCGATCACGGCACCATCCATCACCATCGCGCCCATGCCCACCAGCACCCGGCTGCCGATCCTGCAGCCGTGCAGCATCGCCTGATGACCGACGGTGACGAGATCGCCGATCTCGAGCGGAAAGCCGTCCGGGTTATAGGGCCCGGCATGGGTGATATGCAGCACGGAGCCGTCCTGGATGCTGGTGGAGTGGCCGATGCGGATACGGTGCATGTCGCCGCGGATCACCACCAGCGGCCAGATCGAGCAGTCGTCGCCGATCTCCACATCGCCCAGTACCACGGCGCTGGGATCGACCAGCACGCGCTCGCCCAGTTTCGGCGTCATCCCCTGATAGCTGCGGATCTTCATTCTGTCGCTCCTGTTGAAAAGGTCCTGATTGGGCTCCATTGTATAGCATTAGATCGAGCCGACGATGCCCGTATGTGTGGCAGTCGGCCAGTACCGACCCTGAAGGAGTGAGTGCATGTCCAACCCCCTGCTCGAGCAGCATCCGTTGCCGCCGTTCAGCCGTATCCGCCCCGAGCACGTGGAACCCGCGATCGATGAGTTGCTCGGCCGCAACCGCGAGCGCATAGCCGAGCTGACGCGGGATACCGACGCGCCGAGCTGGGACTCGCTGGTGGCGGTGCTGGAGCAGATCAACGATGAATTGAGCCAGGCCTGGTCGCCGGTGTCGCACCTGAATTCGGTGATGAACTCGGACCAACTGCGCGAAGCCTATAACCGCTGCCTGCCCAAGCTGTCGCAGTACTGGACCGAGCTGGGCCAGAACCAGGCGCTGTACAAGGCGTTCAACGCCCTGGCCGGGAGCGACGACTACAAGGCGTTGAGCCAGGCGCAGCGGACGGTCGTGGATCACGCGCTGCGCGATTTCCGCCTGTCCGGTATCGCGCTGCCGGAGGCGGGGCAGAAACGCTACGCCGAGCTGCAGCAGCGGCTGTCCGAACTGACCACCAAGTTCTCCGAGAACGTGCTCGATGCGACCCACGGCTGGCACTGCCATATCACCGACGAAGCCCGGCTGGCGGGGCTTCCGGCCCATGCCGTCAGCGCCGCCAGGGGCGCCGCGCAGGAGCGCGAACTCGACGGCTGGGTGATCACGCTCGACTTCCCCGCCTACTATGCGGTGATGGCGCACGCCGAGGATCGCAGCCTGCGCGAGGAGCTGTACCGCGCCTACAGCACCCGCGCCTCCGACCAGGGGCCGACCGCGGGCCAGTGGGACAACTCGGCGATCATGACCGAGATCCTCGACCTGCGCAGCGAACTGGCCGCACTGCTCGGCTTCGACAACTACGCGGACTACTCGTTGGCGACCAAGATGGCGCAATCCGCCGATCAGGTGATCGGCTTCATCGAGGATCTGGCGGCGAAGAGCCGCGCCATGGCGGAGCGCGAGCTGGGCGAACTGAAAGGCTTTGCGCTGGAAACCGACGGCCTGGACGAACTCTGCGCCTGGGACCTGAGCTACTACGCCGAGAAACTGAAGCTGGCGCGGTTCGATATCTCGCAGCAGGCGCTGCGCCCCTACTTCCCGCTGCCCAAGGTGCTCGACGGCCTGTTCGCCGTGGTCGGCCGACTGTTCGACGTGCAGTTCGAGCAGGTGCTCGATTTCGATAGCTGGCACCAGGATGCCCGACTCTATCGCCTGAGCCGGGATGGCGAGGCGATCGCCTACTGCTACCTCGACCCCTTTGCCCGCGCCAAGAAGCGCGGCGGCGCCTGGATGGACGACTGCCGGGTGCGCCGCCGCCTGCCGGACGGCTCGCTGCAACTGCCGGTGGCCTACCTGGTGTGCAACTTCACGCCGCCGACCAGCGATCATCCCGCGTTGTTGACCCACGACGAGGTCACCACCCTGTTCCACGAGTTCGGCCACGGCCTGCACCATATGCTGACCCGGATCGACTGCGCCGACGTCAGCGGCATTAACGGCGTGGCCTGGGATGCGGTGGAACTGCCCAGCCAGTTCCTGGAGAACTGGTGCTGGGAGCCCGAGGCGCTGGCGCTGATCTCCGGCCACTACGAAACCGGGGAGCCGCTGCCGCAGGAGATGCTGGACAAGATGCTGGCGGCCAAGCATTTCCAGGCCGGGCTGACGATGCTGCGGCAACTGGAGTTCGCGCTGTTCGACTTCCGTCTGCACGCCGAGTACCAACCCGGCAAGACCGAGGTGCAGGCGGTGCTCGATGACGTGCGCGACGAGGTGGCCGTGTTCCGTCCGCCGCGCGAAAACCGCTTCCAGCACGGTTTCAGCCATATCTTTGCCGGCGGCTATGCCGCGGGCTACTACAGCTACAAGTGGGCCGAGGTGCTCTCCGCCGATGCCTTCTCCCGCTTCGAGGAGGACGGCATCTTCAACCCGGAAACCGGCCTGGCCTTCCGCCGGGCGATACTGGAACAGGGCGGCTCGCGCGAGGCGATGGCGCTGTTCGTCGAGTTCCGCGGCCGCGAGCCGAAGGTCGATGCCCTGCTGCGCCACTCGGGTATCGAATAGGCGTACAATAGGGCGACATGAAATCCCCAGCCTGCCTCCGGGGTGTTATCGCCCCCGAGAGGGCACGAGAGTGTAGTTATGAGTATCGTAAAGCGTTTTATTGCCGGTGCGGTCTGCCCGCGCTGTGCGGTGATGGACTCGGTGCGCATGTACCGCGACGAGGAGCGTGAGTACCGCGAATGCGTCAAGTGCGGGTTCGAGGACTCGTTGCGTCTGGATGGTCGGCCCGACCCCGACGAACTGCAGACGCGGGTCAATCGCGAACGCGATGACCGGGCGCCGAGAGCCCTGGAGCAGGAGCGCGAGCAGGTCCAGGTGATCAACTTCAACCCCGATCCGGGACAGAAGCGGCGCGATCACTGATCCTCGGGCCGTTCATGATCTCTCTACGAACAGCCGTGGTTTCTCGTCTTGGCGATGTGTGAATACTCACACACAGCCAGGCTTATCTGCTTTCTTCCGTGATTGTTTCCTCGATCCAGGCCCTGCGGCGGCTCAGGCACCAGAACACATACGCGCCACTGATGCCGCGTGCGGCGAACAGGCTCAGAAACGCCAGCCACAACCCATGGTTGGCCAGCGGCTGGGTCAGCCACCAGATCGGCACGAACACGCAGAACACCGAGAACAGCATGGTGTTCTGCATCGCCCGCACCTGGGTGGTGCCGATGAACACCCCGTCGAGCAGAAAACTCCAGATGCCGATCAGCGGCAGCGCCACCAGCCAGGGCAGGTAGCGCGCGGCCTCCTCGCGTACCGCTTCGATTCCGGTCAGCAGCGCGATGATCAGGTTGCCGGCCAGCGCGAAGATCAGCGTCAACAGCAGCGCGCTGACCAGCGACCAGATCGCGGCGCCGACCACGGTACGATAGAACCTGTCCAGCTCGCGTTTGCCGAGTGAGCGCCCACTTAGCGCCTCGGTGGCGTGGGCAAAGCCGTCCAGCGCATTGGAGATCAGCATCAGGAAATTGAGCAGCACCGCGTTGGCGGACAGGATATCGGTGCCCTGCTTCGCGCCCTGAGCGGTGAAGAAGGCGAAGGTGAGCAGCAGCGTCACCGTGCGCACGAACAGATAGCGGTTGACCCGGATCATCGCGGCATATGCCTTCAACCGCCGCAGCGGTTCCAACAGCCACTGTCCGGAGATACCGGCGAGCAGGCGGCGGCAGAACCAGAGCCCCAGGGCCAGGCTTGCCCACTCGGCGATCACGCTGCCCAGCGCCACGCCCGCGGCATGCATGCCGAAACCATAGACGAACAGCAGGTCCAGCAGCATGTTGAGCAGATTGCCGAAGGTCAGCAGCAGCAACGGTACGCGGGTGTTCTGGTTGCCCACGAACCAGCCCAGCAGGGCGTAGTTGCACAGCGCGGCGGGCGCACCGAATATCCTGACCAGGCTGTACGCGCGCGCCTCGTCGAGCACGTCGGGGGCCGGATCCAGCAGCCTCAGCGACAGCTCCAGCAGCGGCGTGCGCAGCAGGATCAGCGCAACGCCGATCAGTGCCGCCAGAATCAGCGACTGTGCCAGCAGCGTGCGCACGGCGGTGCCGTCGTCCCGTCCCGACGCCTGCGCCACCAGGCCGGTGGTACCCATGCGCAGAAAACCGAACGCCCAAAACAGGATCGAGAAGATCATGCCGCCGACGGCCACCGCTCCCAGATAGTGGGGGGAGTCCAGGTGGCCGATCACGGCGGTATCCACCAGCCCCAGCAGCGGTACGGTGATGTTGGACAGCATCATCGGCCAGGCCAGCGACCAGATGCTGAGGTGGAGTGTTCTGTCGGGCCAGTAGTGCCGGTTTCGGATCGCGCTCATGTTAGAGATCGTAAGCAGGTGCTTAGGCCCTGGATAAGCCGCGTGGCGCGGCATAGAGCAGAAGGAACTCGGCCAGTGCCGCGACCACGACGGAGGGGCCGGCCGGGGTATCCCAGAACCAGGACGCGGTGATCCCGCCCACCACCGCCAGCATCCCCAGCAGCGAGGCGTAGACCGCCATCTGCTCCGGCGTATGCGCCAGGCGCCGGGCGGCGGCGGCCGGGATGATCAGCAGCGAGGTGATCAGCAGGATGCCGACCAGCTTCATCGCCACCGCGATCACCGTGGCGATCAGCAGCATCAGCGCCAGCCGTACGCGCAGGGTGTTGATGCCCTCGACCTGGGCCAGCTCCTCGTTGATGGTGATCGCCAGCAGCGGGTTCCAGAGCTTCCATACCAGTATCAGTACCAGCGCGCCGCCGCCGTAGATCCAGTACAGATCCGCCGGCGCGATCGCCAGCAGGTCGCCGAACAGGTATTCGATCAGGTCGATGCGGACGTTATCCAGCAGCGCGACGGCGACCAGACCCAGCGACAGAGAGCTGTGCGCCATGATCCCGAGCAGGGTGTCGGTGGCGACCAGGTGTTGGCGCTGCAGACTGACCAGCAGCAGCGCCAGCAGCACGCAGCAGGCGACCACGGCCAGGTTGAGATTGATGTCGAACAGGAACCCCAGCGCAATGCCGAGCAGCGCCGAGTGGGCCAGGGTGTCGCCGAAATAGGCCATCCGTCGCCATACCACGAACGCGCCCAGGGGGCCCGCGATGGCGGCGATACCTATGCCTCCGGCCAGAGCCAGTAACAGGAAGTCAGCCATGGTGTCAGTGTCCGTCGCAGCAGTCTACGGAGGAGTGTTCGGCGGGGTGATCCGCGATCACGTCGCCGTGGATATCGTGCTGGTGATTGTGGTGATGGCTGTACAGCGCCAGTGCACTGGCTTGTGACGGGCCGAACAGCTCGCGGAACGAGGGGTCGTTGCTGACCGTCTCCGGATGCCCCGAACAGCAGATATGGTGGTTCAGGCAGACCACATGATCGGTCGATGCCATCACCAGGTGCAGATCGTGGGAGATCATCAACACGCCGAGCCTGCGCTCGCGGCGGATCCGCGCGATCAACTCGTACAGCTCGATCTGGCCGTTGATATCGACCCCCTGCACCGGCTCGTCGAGCACCAGCAACTGTGGATCGCGCAGCAGCGCCCGCGCCAGCAGCACGCGCTGGGCTTCTCCGCCCGACAGGTCGTGGATCGACTTGTGCAGCAGGTGGTCGGCGCCCACCGAGGTCAAGGCCGCCAGTACCCTATCGGGGGCACTGCGATGCGGCACCTGCATGAAGCGCGAGACCGTCAACGGCAGGGTACGGTCGATATGCAGCTTCTGCGGCATGTAACCGACGCGCAGACCGGGCTGGCGCCAGATCTCGCCGCGCGTGGGCTTGAGCAGCCCCAGCACCACGCGTACCAGCGTGGTCTTGCCGGCGCCGTTGGGGCCGATCAGCGTGGTGATGCAGTCGGTGTGCAGGTTCAGGTTGATGTTACTCAGCACCCTGTCCGCGCCGAACTGCACCTCGATACCGCCGAGACGGACCAGATCGCGGTTAGGCATTCTCACCTCCGACGGTACGGCAAGCGGGGCAGAGCCCCACCACTTCCACCATCTCCTGTTCGATCTCGAAGCCGAGTTCCCCTGCACTGGACTTGAGTGCGCTGTGCACCGTGCCGGTGTTGAGTTCGACGGCACGCTGACAGCTGCGGCAGATCAGAAAGCCGCTGCGGTGGGGACGATCGGGATGCGGGCAGCCGACATAGGCGTTGAGCGACGCGATGCGATGCACGAAGCCCTGCTCCTGCAGGAACTCCAGTGCGCGGTAGACTGTCGGCGGCGCCGAGTTGAAGCCGGCATTGGCCAACGCCGGCAGCAGATCGTAGGCACCGAGCGGCTGGTGGTTCTGCCACACCAGCTTGAGTACCAGCTCGCGGATCGGTGTCAGCCGCTGCCGCCGCTCGCGGCAAAGCGCGCGAGCGGTGTCGAGCGCCTGCACGATGCAGTGTTGATGGTCGTGATCGGACTCGAATCCGGGGTCTTCCTGGCTCATCTTGACAGCTCCGGGAAAAATCGTTGTTATAGTATAACATAATGTGATTTCACTTTCGCGAGGCTTTCGTGGTTTTCATACGTAAAGAATATAAGGGCTGGATAAGCCGTATGGCGGGCCCTATGGCTCTGGTATCTGCTTTGGGCAGTGCGTTTTTGCCGATTTCCGCCAGTGCCGAGCAGGCGGTTGCACAGGGGGAGGTGATGACCAGCATCAAGCCCCTGGGGCTGATTGCCGCCGCCATCGGCGATGGCGTCAGCGCGCCGGCGATACTGATCGAGGATGGCGCTTCGCCCCACCACTACGCGCTCAAGCCCTCGGCCATGCGCGGTCTGATGGACGCGAAACTGGTGTTCTGGATCGGGCCGGAACTGGAGAGGTTCCTCGACAAGCCGCTGGCCCGCACCTCTGCCCATACGCTGGCGCTGATATCGAAGGGCGAGCACGACGCCGAGGGTTCGGAGCACGAGCACGAGCATGACGAGCATGATCATGACGAACATGAGCATGAGCATGAACACGAGGCGGAGCATGAGGAACATGATGCCGACCACGCTGCCGAACCTGAGCATGATGAGCATGAAGCCGGAGACGGGCACGACCATGGCGGGCTGGAGGTTCACCCCTGGCTGGACCCTCTTGATGCCCTGGAGATGGCGCGGGCCATGCACCGCGAGATGGTCGAACTCTACCCCGATCAACGGGCACGGCTGGACAGCAATCTGGCCCGCTTCGAGACCTCGATCAAGGACACCGACCGGACGATCGACGAGATGCTGAGTCCGCTGCGCGACCGGGGCTTCTACGTGTTTCACGATGCCTACAGCGGCTTCGTCGAGCACTATGGCCTGAATCAGCTCGGCTACTTCACTCTGGAGCCGTCGCAGAAACCCGGTGCCCGCCACCTGGCGGAGATCCGTGACCGGCTGGAGGCGCAGCAGGCGGTGTGCGTGTTGAGCGAACCGCAGTTCAGCAGCGCACTGGTCGAGTCGGTTACCGACGGGCTGGCGCTGAAGCGGGGCGAGTTGGACCCGCTGGCGATCGGCGTGGTGCCGAGCCCCGATGCCTACACCGAGTTCATGCTCGATCTGGCGCGGCGTTTCGAGCGCTGCCTGAGCCCTGAGGAATGAGTCCCGAGGCGTAACGGAAAAGATTTCGCGAGGGGGCTTCACAACAAAAAGCCTCCTCTATATAATGCGCCCCACTTTCGACGCAGATGTGGTGGAATTGGTAGACACGCTAGCTTCAGGTGCTAGTGCCTTCACGGGCGTGGGAGTTCGAGTCTCCCCATCTGCACCACTCCCAGGAAATACGCGGGAGCGGTGCGGCAAGGTCTGAAAGTGAAAGTGAATACGCGGGGCGCGCATCCCGCGATCCGACCGGATCGAAACCCGCGCAAGCGATGCAGATGTGGTGGAATTGGTAGACACGCTAGCTTCAGGTGCTAGTGCCTTCACGGGCGTGGGAGTTCGAGTCTCCCCATCTGCACCATCCCGACGACAGTTCGGGATCGGTGGTCAATATAGACCTGTAGCCTCGATATCTCCCCCGACTGCTCAGCTCTCTCCCTCGACTCTCTCCTTCAATTCCCTCCCCGGCTTGTCTCGTGTGCCGATATCACGCGCATCCCCTTCGTCTCGTAATATCTCGTGGCCCGATTCATGAGGTATGACCTGAATCGGGCGCCGTGAGCGTCAGCGGACGTTGATCACGACGCGGCGGTTCTTGGGCTCGTCCGTGTTGTCGGGGGTGTCGACATGCAGGTCGCTCTCCCCTCGTGCCTCGAGGCTGATCAATGCGGGATCCGCGCCCTCTGCGATCAACTGCTGCCTGACCAGTTCCGCGCGCGCTGCCGACAGCTTCAGGTTGTACGCCGTCGAGGCCCGGGTATCGGTGTGGCCGATAACGATCAACTCCGGCACCGGGCGCCGGAGTATCTCCAGGTAGATATCCTCGACCAGCACCCGCGACTCGGGGGTAAGCTCGGTCGTATCGGTCTTGAAGTAGACGGTGTAATAGGTCGGGGCGGGCGGCAGGTACTCGATCGCTTCGCCGAACAGATTCATCATTTCGCGATCGGTGCCGGTGTACACTTCGCGCGATTCATCGCTGACGCGCAGACCCGCATACTCGCCGACCAGTCGATAGCGATCGTCGTTGTTCAATACCACATCGATGACGCCGACCTTGTCCTCTTCCGGCATCACCATGTAGACCTCGGGCGCGGGGCAGAACAGCGGGCGGCCTTCGCTCAATACCACTCGCTCCTCCTCATGTTCCGTCGGGCGCAGGTCGGACAGCGGCCTGGCGGGAGCGAAATGGTTGATACCGGTGCTGTAGGCGGTGCAACCGGTCAATACACTGCCGGTGAGGATGAGCGAAAGCCGGAACAGGGAGAGTGACATTCAGCGCGACTCCGTTGTTGCTTGCGGGGCGGATTGGTTCACCTTGACCGAGAACGCGGTTCCGCGTACGGCAATCGCCGCCGTCGGTGTGCGCACCTTGAGCGACTCGGGCTTGCGTTCGATGAGTTGCCCCGCGACCATCGACAGGACGCCGGACTTGAGTTCCATCTCCGCCTTCCCGTCACGGGATATCCGGTCGAAGCGGTACTCGCTCAGCGACAGCTGGGAGTCGGAACCGAGCGCGAGTCGGGTATCGTCGATGAACAGTATGCCGATGGCACTGTTGTTGCCGGTCCGGATCCGGTCGCTTTCCTGGATCCACAGGCCCAATTCGGCCGGTATCGATCCCCCCTCGCGGTCGACGTAGACCTCGCCCTTGAGTGTCTTGACGCGGCCTATATGCCGGTCGTCGGCCCATGCGGGGGAGAGCAACAGCGATCCGAGCGCAATGATCGTGCACAACAGCGCATGCTTGGTCAGGTACATGGTTCGTACTCCGGATTCGAGCTTATAGGGTGTCGAACAACGACGGTCGGCCTTTGTATTCATACAGAAGAATAATGTATCAAGCGTCAGCATTTGAAAACAAAAAGTCGATTTACGCTTTTCACGATGGCTATACTGGGCCGATGTTCATACTTGGGTGCTATATCGGATGAGATCTATCTCGAAACGGTTGGCGGTACAGGCCCACTCGGCACTTTTCCCGCTGCATAAGAGCCGGCTGATACCCCTCGGTCTGCTGGTGCTGTCGCTGGCCTATATGACGGGTTATATCCCCTATCTGTCACAGCTGCGCAACACCCTGTTCGATCTTTACCAGATAGCGATGCCGCGGGAGAGGATCTCCGGCCCCGTGGTGATCGTCGATATCGACGAGCCCAGCCTGAAGGCACTCGGGCAGTGGCCCTGGCCCAGATCGACCCTGGCGGAGCTGGTCGAGCGTATCGGCGAGATGGATCCTGCTGCCATCGGCGTCGACATCGTCATGCCGGAGGAGGATCGCAGCTCGCCCTGCGCGGTACTGAGCGCGGTGAAGGATGTGGATGCCGGGGTGTTGGGCGAACTCTGTGCCCGGCCATCGAACGATCGACGGCTGGCCGAGACCCTGGCCCGTTATCCGTCGGTTCTGGGCGTGGCCGGAGCGGAGGGCCCGGCCGTCGAACCTTTCAAGCACACGCCGGTGATGCTGAAGGGGGCCGATCCGCTCGCATCGGTGCGCAGCTTCTCCTCCGCCGTCACCAATATCCCTGTCCTTCATAACGCGGCATCCGGCTGGGGGCTGATCAGCGCCGATACCGAGCGGGGGGTTATTCGGCAGGTGCCGATGATCGCGAACGTTTCGGGGCAACTGGTTCCGTCGCTGTCGGTGGAGATGCTGAGGTTGGCCGTCAAGGCACCTGCCGTCGAGCTGCACGGGGGCGAGCGCGGCATGGAGGGTATCCGGCTGAACGATCTCTGGCTGGACACGACGGAGTCCGGAGCCCTGTGGGTGCACTACGGACCCCATCAGCCGGCGCGGTTCGTCTCCGCCGTCGACCTGCTGAACGGCAAGGTCCAGGCCGAACAGTTCGCGCATCGATTCGTGTTGATCGGCTTCTCCGGGCTCGGGTTGGTGGACTATATCAGCACCCCGCTGGGAGACCGTATCCCCGGTGTCGAGGTGCACGAGCAGATTCTGGAGACG
>Ga0214472_10000277_pt1 | contig 66034 bp, 55 predicted proteins | sample RVTome_6_FD_207662 | JGI IMG/M metagenome (GOLD analysis project Ga0214472, IMG submission 207662) | Soil microbial communities from uranium-contaminated site in the Upper Colorado River Basin, Wyoming, United States - RVT140D175 | ecosystem: Environmental > Terrestrial > Soil > Contaminated >...
TTCACGATAAAAGTGCCCTTTCGACCTGGGTAGAAACACTTCTTGACAAGCGGATTCTCCCAGGTGAAAGGGCATTTGTCGCGTACCAACACCCCAAACCACTCCACCACAAACCGTGGATTCAGGCGAGGGGAGAGGAATGCCTATCGGTACACCTGCCTCGCCAACGTATCGGCTTCCGATACGCCTCGTCTGTCCTCTCCCGAAGCGAGAGGAACGTTGTGTGCCCAGCAACCGTGGATTCAGGTTTCGCACTACCTGGCACTCGACGGATATGTCTGCTAGCACTTGGGGTGATAGAGTGCTAGCCTCTGGCAGTCGAAGTGTTGGACTGCTAACCCTCGGAAGGAGGAAAGCCAGATGAATCTCAAGCCCCTGGGTGACCGTATCGTGGTCAAGCCCGAGGAAGAGCTGGAGTCGCGGACCAAGAGTGGTCTCGTTATTCCCGATACTGCAAAAGAGAAGCCTCAGTTGGGCAAAGTACTCGCAGCAGGCCCTGGCGAATACAAGGACGGCGAGCGGATCCCGCTCGATGTCAAGGAAGGTGACGTTGTCTTCTACTCGAAGTACGGCGGCACCGAGGTAAAGGTCGAAGGCGAGGACCTGTTGATTCTGTCGTCGCGCGACGTACTCGCTGTTTTGGGTTAGGAGGCTGTAACCAAATGGCTGCAAAAGAACTGAAATTCAACGAGGAGGCTCGACGTAGTCTCCAGGCAGGTGTAGACAAGCTTGCCAACACGGTCAAGACGACCTTGGGCCCCAAGGGTCGCAATGTCGTCTTGGAGAAGAAGTGGGGTGCACCCACGATCACCAATGACGGTGTCACAATCGCCAAGGAGATCGAACTCGACGATCCGTACGAGAATATGGGCGCCCAGTTGGCCAAAGAGGTTGCCAACAAGACCAACGACGTGGCCGGTGACGGTACTACCACCGCAACCGTCCTCGCTCAGGCGTTGGTCACAGACGGGCTCCGTCTCGTCGCGGCCGGCGCCAACCCGATGGAGCTGAAGCTCGGTATCGAAGAGGCCGTCGCCAACGTCGTCGAGGCGATCGCCGAGATGGCGATTCCTGTCGACTCCAACTCGAAGGACCAGATCGCATACGTGGCCGCCAATTCCGCGGCCGATCGCAACATCGGTGAGCGCATTGCCGAGGCGATGAAGAAGGTCGGCAACGAGGGTGTCATCACCGTCGAGGACAGCCAGACGTTTGGTGTCGACCTCGACTTCACCGAGGGCATGCAGTTCGACAAGGGCTACATCTCCCCGTACTTCATCACCGACCCGGATCGGCAGGAGGCGGTACTCGAGGATCCATACATCCTCATCGCCAACCAGAAGATCAGCTCGGTGCAGGATCTGCTCCCGGTGCTGGAAAAGGTCATGCAGACGGGCAAGCCGATCATGGTCCTCGCCGAGGATCTCGAGGGTGAGGCTCTGGCGACTCTGGTCGTCAATCGTCTTCGTGGCACGTTCAGCTCGGTGGCGGTCAAGGCTCCCGGGTTTGGCGAGCGCCGCAAGGCAATGCTCCAGGACATCGCCATCCTCACCGGTGCGACCGTCATCAGCGAAGAAGTGGGTCTGAAGCTCGAAGGTGCCACCGTCGATCTGCTGGGCAGGGCCCGCAAGATTGTCGTCACCAAGGATGACACCACGATTGTCGAGGGTGGAGGAAGCCACAGCGAGGTCGAGGCCCGTGTGAAGCAGATCCGCCAGGAGATCGACAACTCCGACTCCGATTGGGACAGGGAGAAGCTCCAGGAGCGTCTCGCCAAGCTGTCCGGCGGTGTTGCCGTCATCAAGGTCGGTGCGGCCACCGAGGTCGAGCTCAAGGAGAAGAAGCACCGCATCGAGGACGCCATCCAGGCGACCCGTGCTGCGGTCGAGGAGGGCATCGTCGCCGGTGGCGGCGTGACCCTGCTGCGCGCAGGTGCTTCGATCAAGAACCGTGGCGGCAGCGACGACGTAAAGGCCGGTCGCATGCTGGTTGTACGGGCTCTCGAGGCTCCGCTGCGTCAGATCTCGATCAACGCGGGCCATGAGGGTGGCGTAGTCGTTGAGCACGTCCGTGCCAGCGAAGGCAGCCACGGCTTCAATGCGGCGACCGGTGTGTACGAGGATCTGATCGAGTCCGGGATCATCGATCCTGCCAAGGTCACCCGTGCCACCCTGCAAAATGCGGCTTCGATCGCTGCTCTCCTGATCACCACCGAGGCGCTTGTCGCCGAGGAGAAGGAAGACGAGCCCATGGGCGGCGGCCATGGCCATGGCGGCGGCATGGAAGGAATGATGTAACACACGGCATCGACGGCTCGGCCGTCGATACAAACCGATGCGATTTCGAGCCCCAGACGGGGCTCGAAATCGTTGAGGCCCCGCCACGGGGAGCTCGCAGTCGATCCACCCGCGGCTTGCCGGATCATCGATCGTCAGGCTCTTCCAACGACATATTGACATGCATCGATATATGTGCGATGCTCAACGTATAGACGAACGTCGATATACGGGAGTATCTCTTGGAACCGCTGACTGATTTCATGCTTCGCGTCCTCGGCGACGTAGTGGCAACCACCGGCCGGGTCTGGCCGTTCCTGCTCATCTCGTTGCTCGCAGCGGCAGCCGTCAATGTCTACATAGGGAGCAAGCGTGTCTCGGCGCTGCTCCGACGTCGTGGCTCCGTCGCTACCGCCGGCGCTGTTCTGTTTGCCACACTCACGCCGTTTTGCTCATGTGGCACGACAGCCGTCTTGCTCGGGATGCTCGCAACCTCGGCGCCCTGGGCTCCGCTGGTTGCGTTCATGGTCGCATCTCCGTTGACAAGCCCCTCTGAGCTCGTGCTGTCGGCCGGTCTGTTCGGGTGGCCGTTCGCTCTGTTGTTCTTCCTGGGGACGATCGTGCTCGGACTCGCTGCGGGTGGAGTGGCTGGTCTGCTGGACAGGGCTGGGTGGCTGAAGGATCAAGCCCGATTCTCGCCCTCTGAGGGATCATGTGCTTCCGGAACGTGTGAGGTGCCTCGATCTCCCGCACTGAGCATCGGGCCCGGAACAGCCTCCGTCGGTGAGCTCCCGACACTCCGGCGGCGGCTCAAGCTCGACGAGTTGGTGGTTGAGCTCCGAAGCGTCGGAGTGAAGCTGGGCCTATTCTTCGTCGGCTTCACTGTGGTCGGGTACATGGTGATCGACGCCATCCCAACCGACTGGCTCACGACGTATGTGGGCGATGGCTCGCTTCTGGCGATCCCGCTTGCGGCCATCCTCGGTATCCCTGCCTACATCAACACTGAGGCATCGTTGCCCCTCGTTGCGTCCCTAATGTCGGGCGGGATGGGAGCCGGCCCGGCAATGGCGTTTCTGGTGACGGGGGCGGGCACGAGCGTCGGGGCGATCAGCGGGCTGTTTGTGATCGCCAGGAAGCGGATCGTCGGTTTGGTTGTAGCGATGCTCTTGTTTGGAGCTATCGCGCTGGGCTTTGCGGCAGAACTCGTTCTCTGAGTGGTCATGTGGAACAATCAGACCATGAAGGTCGTTGTCGAATGCTGTGCCCCTCTACTCGACGAGCCGCTAGAAGCGTCCGAGGCGGAGAGTCTCGCCGGGTGGTTCGGCGTCCTCTCCGACCCGACGCGACTTCGTCTGCTCAGCCTCATTGCTGCGGCGGGGGAGGCCTGTGCGGCATGTGATCTCGTTGACCCGATCGGTGTCTCTCAGCCGACCGTGAGCCACCATCTCAAGGTGCTGCGAGAGGCGGGTCTCGTCGAAAGCGAAAAGCGCGGGCAGAGGGTGTACTACCGGCCGGTGCCTGAGCGTCTTCGTGTCTTGGGCCAGGCGCTGGGTTCGCGCTGATTCGATCGGTGACCACGTCGTCTCCGACGTCTGGTGCGGGGGCTAACTTCGCTCCTATGGAATTCGGACTGACCAGCTTTGCCGAGACGCATCTTGATCCCGCGACGGGTGAGGCGATCAGCCATGGTGAGCGGCTTAGCGACGTGCTGGCTGAGATCGAACTCGCCGAAGCTGTCGGTCTCGATGTGTACGGGCTTGGGGAGCACCACCGGGTCGACATGGCGGCATCGGCGGTCGCAGTGGTTCTGGGGGCAGCCGCGGCCCGTACCGAGCGGATCCGGCTCAGCTCGGCCGTGATCATCCTCAGCTCCGCAGATCCGGTTCGCACGTACCAGGACTTTGCAACGCTGGATCTCATCTCGCGCGGCCGCGCTGAGTTGCTCGTTGGCCGCGGGTCGTTCATCGAATCCTTTCCGCTGTTCGGATACTCGCTATCTGACTACGACGAGTTGTTTACCGAGAAGCTGGAGTTGCTGCTCAGGATTCGCGAGAGCGAGCGGGTGACATGGTCCGGCAAGTTCCGACCGCCTCTCGACGATCAGGCGATCTACCCGCGGGCACACCAGCAACCGTTACCCGTGTGGATCGGCGTTGGGGGCACGCCGGCGTCGGTGGTCCGAGCCGGTCATCTTGGTCTCCCGGTCGCCCTTGCGATCATCGGTGGCGACCCTGCGCGCTTTGGGACACTCGTGAATCTGTATCGCAGGTCGCTGCAAGAAGCCGGCCATGATCCGTCGGGCTTTCCCCTCGCGGTGCACGCCCTCGGTCACGTTGCCGACGACACGAAGGAGGCGATCGAAGCGATTTATCCGGGATTCACCGAAACCATGAACAAGATCGGCCGCGAGCGCGGCTGGCCACCTCTGACTCGGGAGCAGTTCGATTGGATGGCCGGTCCCGACGGCTCACTGATCGTCGGAGATCCTGAGACGGTCGTCACGAAGGTTCACCGGTGGTGCAGAATGCTCGGCATCGAGCGGTTCCTGTTGCACACGAGCGCGGGAAACCTGCCGCACCAGGCGACGATGCACTCGATCGAGCTGTTTGGTAACGAAGTCGCACCACGGGTCCGGAGCAAGATGGCCGGGCCCAATGGCTGATTGCAGCCACGTTCCTGCTGATCTCTCACCCCCACCGCCATCGGCGGGTGGTTGCGACGACTGTCTTGCAGCGGGCAACCGCAACTGGGTGCATCTCCGCATCTGCCAGACGTGCGGCCACGTCGGCTGCTGCAACAGCTCACCGAGCCGACACGCCACCGCCCATTACCAGGCAACCGTCCATCCACTGATTCGCTCGTACCAGCCGGGGGAGGACTGGTGGTGGTGCTACATAGACGATGTGTTCTTCATGGTCGACGGCGCTCCACCAGCACCGTCGTTCGATCGCTTCTAGCGCTCCTTCCGCATCAGACGTCGAAACCGGCCACCTGTGGCCGGATTGGATTCTGAACGAAGCGGTCAGCCGATTGGTTTGTCGTCTCCGAGGTTGGGCGACCCCCCGGCGGCTTCTCTAGCTCTGACTGCGCTCAGCGTCCCATGCTGCGACCGCCTGCTCCCATGCGGCTCGGGTCCAGATGGGGCATTCGCCGATCTGGAGCCAGTTGCCGAACGCTAGACAACTGCCGTCGATCTGGAATTCGATCTCATTCACCTCTCGGAGCTGGAATAGGTTCGCCTGCAACTCGGCCGTGAAGAACATCCCGCCCGTGCTGGTGCTGGCGTTGTTGATGATTATGTCTTGGTTGAAGTCGACGACGACGTGGCCGTTGGGTCCCAGGCTGACTGCGTCGAGAGCGTTGGCCGATTCTTCGCTGAAGAACGACTGCAGGCCTTCAGCTCGTTCGAGCGGCGTAGGTCCGGAAAGGAGTGCCTCGAGCATGGCCGGGATCGGAGGCCTCCCCGCGTCGATACTACGAGTGACGACTGCCCACTCTCCCGGATGGAAGCCATCGTTGGCGCATTCGAACAGGAGGGTGATGGAGTCTGTGCCCGTATCGGCGGGCGGCTCATAGCCGAGGCACCCCGCCTCGATACGCACCCCGACCATGACGCTGCTCCCGGCCTCGACGGGACCGCCCGGCACTGGATCCTGGGCGGTGATCAACCCGAAATCGGTTCGGCTTGGATGCTCCTCGGTGACTTCGACACTGAGGCCGATGCTGCTCAACTGGTCGTTCGCCTGTTCGACTGTGAGGCCTGTGAGATCCGGCATCTCGGCTGTCGAGGACTTCGTCATCGACGTCGTGGTCTTGGGTGCCGATGTTGTCGTCGGCGCGGTCGTCGTCTCTGGGATCACGCTCGTCGTCTGTGCGACCTCGTCGTTGCTGACGGGTAGGAAACGCAGTCCGAACAGCACAATGGCAGGGACAAGCACGATGGCAGCTCCGGCAAGTATCGCCGCGGGAACCCGGAACCGGCGCGGCGAGCCGTGGCTCATTGTCTCGTTCGTTGTCACCGGCTCTCCGAGCCAGTCGATGTAGCGGCGGAGTTGGTCGTTGAAGTCAGACATCGGTCACCTCTAGCTCGGAGCGCAGCCTGGCGAGGCCGCGCTCGACATGGTTCTGGATGGAGGAGCGTGAGATGCCGAGGAGATCGGCTACCTCCTGGTGGGTGTACTCGAAGCCGTGAATGAGCACCACGACCTGGCGTTGCCGGGCGGAGAGTTTGTTGAGCGCGTTCGGTAGGCCCGGCTCGACCCAGGGGAGCGTCTGCTCCGAGATCGGCTCGAACAGGGCTCGGCGGGACCAAAAACGCCGCGAACGGCTCTGGCCGACCCGGTACAAGTATCCGATGGGGTTGCCCATCCCCCGAACTCGATTCCAGTTTTCCCATGCATAGGACAACGCTTCGGCCGTGGCCTCGCGTCCGACATCGCCGCCGTAGCGGGCAATCAGCGCCCGTCGTAGCTTTGGCTCGGCCACACCATGGAATTCGACGAAGGTGCGGCCCTCTGTCTGCGGATCTGTCATTGTCGGCATCTCAACATATGAGAGCCTGACGACCGTGGTTTGCACCACAGCGGCCGGTTCACGTCAGGGCGAGGGTTGCTGTGATAGCCATTCGGAGCGGGTAATCGTTCCGCACGCACCACCGAGACGCTGGAAGAAGGCGTCGCACGAGCCGCCGAGTCGGTATTGAACGGCACCTATTGTCGAGAACTGGAACACGTTGGCGTTCAAGGTGGATAGGAAGATCTGAGCTCCCTCGGCGGTATCGGCGCCCTCGGGGAAGATGGCATCGGTGAACTCTATATACGCGACGTCTTCTTCGTTGTCGATGCTTACGCCAAGAAACGAACCTTCGGCGCCTTCGGGGAATGGCGACCGGAATCCGAGGGCTTCCTCATCGGCATCGAGACCGCGCGTCATTTCTCGCATCGTGTTGGTCAACACCAGATCTGTCTCGGGCACCGTCCGGTAGATATATGTTCCATCGGTGGCGAGGTTGGACGACCCGCAAGGGAAGAACAGCTGGAGCAATGTAGCGTTCTCCGAGGTTGGTTCCTCCTCGACACACACCGCCGGATTGTTGGCGTCATCAGCGGTCGTAGTCGTCGCCGAACCGGGCAGGGTGGTGGTCGTGGTCGTCTCGGCTCCCAGTGCCTCCTCGGCCACCGTGGTGGTAGTCGTGCGACGTGGGATGGTCTCGCCCGGTGGTTCCAACAAGCCACGGAACGCCGTTATCACGATGAGCGCCAATACAAAGCTCACGGCTGCGATTAGGCCGCGTTGGATCATCTGCAGTGTCCGCTGGTCCATACCCTGGAACCCTAAACCTTCTTTGGGTAGATAGAACGATTTGGGGCCGGGGATGGGTTCCCGGCGAGCTCACAGGGCCGGCTACGCCCACGCCTCGTCGCGGTACCGACGGCGTTCGTACCGCCACTCGTTCTCGAGTAGACCCCACACCGAATGATCGAGCCAGCGGCCACCAACCTTCACTTCGTCTCGGAGGGTTCCCTCCTTGAGGAAGCCGAGCTTCTGCACCACCCGCTCCGAACCGACGTTGCCGACTGCAACCCTGGCGGTGACCCTGTGCATGTCGAGCTCCTCGAAGGCGACCTGAAGGACGCGCGCGGTGGCTTCGGTGCCGATGCCTTTGCGCACCATGTCACTCCGGATCCAGTAGCCAACCTCACCCACAGCATTCGCTCGGGAGACGAACCAAACAGACGCGTTGCCGATGTGGATGTCCTCGTCATCCAGCATCCGGATCGCAAAGTCGTACGCCCTACCGTTGGCCCAGGCGCCGATCGAGTCCTTGACGAACTGGGCGGTCACCGAGCGCTGATAGCTCACAGCCCACGGCAGGTATTCGGACAGTTCGGGTAGAGAGGCTCGAACCGCTTCATGCATCGCAGACGTGTCCTTGCGCCGAAACGGGCGTAGGACCAGGCGCGGTGAAAAGCGCGGGTCATGGCCAAGCAAATGTGCCATCGGCGAATCTTATCCCCATCTCGCGTAAGGTGCGTCTGTGCTCGATGTATGGACCAGTCTTGGGGCATTGCAACCCGTCCAAAACCCAGCCGGGGCTAAGTCGGCTGTGCTGGTTCCGCTGTACCGTGACGACACCGGTGTGGTGCGGGTGATCCTCACGAAACGCCCTGATCACATGCGCACTCATCCGGGCGATGTCGTGTTCCCCGGTGGGCGGCTCGAACCGGGCGAGACACCCGAACAGACCGCCATCCGGGAGGCCAACGAGGAGATCGGTCTTCCCTCAGACGGCGTGCAGGTCATCGGTGGTCTGTCACCCACAACCACCCGTAGTCGCACGAATCTGATCGTGCCGGTTGTCGCCAAGGTGACCCGTCCGACCGAGTGGGCCATCCAGCGACAGGAGGTGGAAGCCGTGATCGAGCCCACCATGCTCGAGATGCTGGACGAGAGCCGCTGGCGCAACTCGCGCTGGTTCGGCTACCGGATGTGGTTCTACGAGTTCGAGGAGGGCACGCTGTGGGGTGCCACCGCGTCCATGATGCGCGAGTTCTTGTCGGTGCTCCGGGGTCGCTAGTGCAAGCGATGTAGCCGTCGGACTACAGAGTGCCCTGGGTTGTGCTCCAGGCAATGACGATCACCGCCACGATTGTGAGCACAAAGAGCGCCAGCCTCAGCCGCGTGCCACGTGTCGAGATCAGCAACCGGGCAGCCCCAAGTAGCCGTGACTGCTCTGGTGTCGGGCGAGACTCGATCGGTTCGTATTCCTCAGCCAGCACCTCACCGGCTCGCTCTTCCTCCGTCGCCAGGACGTGAAGCTTGAACCCACCCGTGACCATTTGCATCATCGGGAAGGTTCCACCCAGATTGTCGGCGGTGATAAACGACTGGATCCCCTCGTCGGCCAGCCGGGCCGCGGCGACGTCTACCTCGATCCTCGTGTTGAACGCTGCTACCTGGGTCGTTTCCTCCATCAACCCAGCTTATCGATGAGTGTCAACAAACTGTCGACATGTCGGGTGGTCGTGTTTGTCTGCCCTATCGAAACCCGGATCGCTTCCACGTCCCCAAGCGTGGTCGGCGTGACTGACACGTTGCCCGTCGCGTTCAACGCAACGGCGAGCTGTTTCGTCGTCTCGTTGCCGCCGACATGGCGGAACACGACGAGTGAGAACGGATGTGGGGCAACCAGCTCGAACCGCGGGTCGCTGTCGAGTCGCCCCGCAAGGTCCTGAGCGAGGGCAATGTGCTCACGGATGTGATGACGTATGCCCTCGGCGCCGTAGTGACGAAGCACGAACCAGAGCTTTAGAGCCCGAAAGCGTCTGCCGAGCGGGACGTGCCAATCCCGGTAGTCGATGACCTGCCCCGAGAGGGTGGCCTCGTTGCGCAGATACGGTGGGAGGATGCTCATGGCGTCGATCAGCGGCTTGCGGTTCGCTACGAAATACAGGTTGCAGTCGAAGTTGGTGAACATCCATTTGTGAGGGTTGAACGTGTAGCTGTCGACGAGTTCGAGCCCATCCTGGTGGTGCCTGTGCTCCGGGCAGACCATCGCCGAGCCGGCATAGGCTGCGTCGACGTGCACCCAGATGTCTTCTCTCCCGGCAATCGTGGCGACGGTACGCACCGGGTCGATCGCGGTGGTGGCCGTTGTGCCGACCGTCACGGCTACGAATACCGGGACGAGGCCGTTGGCGCGGTCGGCCGCAACCTGCCGCTCGAAGGCGGCGGGGTCCATCGCAAAAGTCCCGTCGGTCGGGACGATCCTCAGGTTGGTGAAGCCGGCGATCCTGGCGCCCTTCTCGACCGACGAGTGGGTCTGATCGGAGGCATACACCACCATCTGGTCCGGCCGGGCTCGGGCTCGCGCCAGCTCACGGGCTGTGACCATGGCGACATGCGCAGAATCGGAGGCGCTCATCTGGATGACACCGCCGCCGGGGCCGGTGGTCTTCCAGGTCGGGGGCAATCCGAGCAGGTCGACCATCCAGTCGACCACTACCGTCTCCAGTTCCGTGGCGGCGGGGGATGTAGACCACAGCATCCCCTGGACACCGAGCCCTGAGGCGACCATCTCGCCGAGCAGCGATGGGCCGGAGCTGTTGGCCGGGAAGTACGAGAACCAGTTTGGAGACTGCCAGTGGGTGATCCCAGGCATGATGATCTCGTTCAGGTCACGCACCACGTCCTCGAACGGCTCAGGCTGCTCCGGAGCCTTCTCAGGGAGGCCAGCCCGGATCGACCCGGGCTTGACCGTCGAGTTGACCGGGTAGTTGGCGACACCGGCGAGGTAGTCGGCGACCCAGTCGACCATTTCGTGCCCACGCTTGCGGAACTCCTCGGGTGACATGTGATAACCGGTCACGGTGTTGGTCCCTTCCCGATATGACGTTCCAGCCAGCCGAGGAACTCGCCGTACCAGTGGATCGAGTTCTGTGGCTTCTCGATCCAGTGGCCCTCGTCCGGGTAATAGACCAGACGAGCGTCGACACCCTTCTGCTTGAGGACGCCGTAGAGGGCCAGACCCTGGGTCACCACGACCCTGTAGTCCTGCTCACCGTGGATCACCAGAGTCGGTGTGTTCATCTCCTTGGCATGGGCCAGAGGGCTCCAGCGAAGCACCGCATCGATGTCTTCCCAGGGGGTCCCTCCAACCGCGGCTTCCCTGCCCGAGGTGATGTCGCTTGCCCACTGGCCGAGCAGATCGGTTACCCCGGCATGGCAGATCGCCGTCTTGAAGCGGTCGGTTTGACCTGTGATCCATGAGACCAGGTAGCCCCCGTACGAGCCACCGGCGATGGCCATGCGGCTCTCATCGATGAACCCGCGGTCGAGTAGGTAGTCCGTGGCGGCCATGATGTCCTGGGTCGGCTTGTCGCCCCAGGCACCCCGGATCGAACGGGTGAAGTCGTCGCCGAACGAGTCGGAGCCGTGGAAGTTCACCGAAACCACCACATAGCCGCCGGCGGCGAAGGCCTGGGTGTTCCAACGGTAGTGCCAGGAGCCGCCTGAGGCGTTGTGAGGCCCTCCGTGGACGTTGTGGAGGAGCGGCCATTTGCGCTGCGGGTCGAAGTCCGGCGGGTACACGATATGCGCTTGAACCATCGCGCCACCCGCTCCCGGGAATTGGAACTCGTCAATCTCACCCAGGTCGATCTCGGCTAGGTGATCGTTGAACCCGCCGACGCGGTGGACCCCCTCGGTATCCAGGATCGCGACGTCGGCGGGCCGAGCCGGTGATTCGGTCCGCAGCCACAGCGGGCCTGCCGTCGGTCTCGGTCCGTGTGCATAGTCGCTCTTGGTGAGACGGGTAGGGGTGTCGCTGCCGGCTGCCAGCAGGAACACGGCCATCGCTCCCTCGTCGGTTGCGTGGAGCACCAGGTCTCCGTCGGTGGTGTACTCCCAGCCCCCGGCCGACCGGTCCCACCACGGCGCCAGGTCGGTCTTGTCGCCGCTCAGGCGATCGATGCGTACCAGCTTGACCTGGTCTGCGTAGTAGTCGTACTCGTGCTGTTCGCCAAAGGTGATTGACGCACCGTCGGGGCTGTAGCGCGGCCGCAGCTGCTGGGCTGCAAGCCGGTCGGGCTCGTCCAGCAGCGCCGGCTTGGGTTCGGCAAGCGAGACCGTGTGGATTGCGAACCGGAATCGCTTGTGTGGAGCCGGCTCGATATCGGCGGCAAAGACAACCTCACTTCCCTCGGGGGAGACGTCGAAGACGCCCGACACATCGTCGACGGCGATGGCTTGGGTGAGGTCCGGAGTCAGGTCGACCAGGTCGCTCGAGCCAAGGTCGAGATGAAACAGGTGGTGGATCTCGCCTCCGACCAGCCATCGCTTCCAGAACCGGTAGATGACATTCTCGGTGGCAACCGGCTGTGGCGGCGCTTGTTCCCGACGTTCCAACTCGGCCGAGGTCTCGGTGATGCTGGTAAACCCCTCGAGTAGCGACACGGCGAGGATCAGGCCCGACCCGTCCGGTAGCCACTTGACCGCCGCAACCCCGAGGGGAAGGTCGGTGAGACGCTCCGGCTCGCCACCGGCCAGGTCCATCACGTGGAGCTGGGGCTTGTCTTTGTCTCCGGTCTTGCGGATGAAGGCGAGACGGAGCCCGTCGGCAGAAAGGGTCGGGTTCGTGCTCGAGACCGTCGACGACGTGAGCGGTCTGCGTGTGCCATCACGATGCACCTGCCATATCCGGGTCGCGCCTTCGTTGTCATCGAGGTCGAAGGTTGTCACGGGCACCACTGCGAAGGTCCCGTCCGGGTGCGGTTCCGGTTGACCCACTCTCGCCAGCTTCCACAGATCGGTTGGCGTCAGATAGCTCATAGATCCAAGTTAGTGCCCAGGACCGCTCCCGACGAAAGGGCTCGTGGCTGGTTTCCAGGCTGGATCACGCCTCGTTGCCGTTGCGCTCCTTGCATCGCAGCAGGCCGATGACCAGGCCTTCGACGACTGCTTTCCAGGAGGCGTCGATGATGTTCTCGTGGACACCGACGGTGCCCCAGCTCGTCTCGATGTCGGCATGCTCGCACAACACCCGGACCCTGGCACTGGTGCCATCGCTCGAGTCGAGGTCACGGACCCGGTAGTCGGTGAGTGTGATATCGGCGATCTCGGGATAGTTGCCGACCAGGGCCGCCCGCAACGCCCGGTCGAGGGCGCTCACCGGGCCGTCGCCTTCACGCGTGGTCACGACACGCTCGTCGCCCACAAAGACCTTTACCGTCGCCTCGGCGACGACCTCTCCGGTCCGGTGCTCGACAAAGACCCGGTAGGACTCGAGGTCGAAGAAGTCCTGTTTCCAGCCTTGTGCTTCTCGAAGCAGCAGCTCGAAGGATCCGTCGGCGGCTTCGAAGTGGTAGCCGAGGTGCTCTAGCTCCTTGATCCTGTCGACGACGACTTGGGCGTCCTGGCTGGTCAGATCCAACCCCTGCGCTTTGGCCTTGGCGAGGACGGTCGAGCGACCCGCCAGCTCGGAGACGACAACACGGGTTGCGTTGCCGATCGTGGCCGGGTCCATGTGCTCGTAAGCATCGCTGCGGCGAGCCAGCGCCGACGTGTGTAATCCTGCCTTGTGGGTGAAGGCCGAACTGCCCACGTAGGGGAGGTGCGGGTCGAGGGTAAGGTTCACGATCTCGGCGAGATGATGCGAAACCGTCGTCAGTTTGTGCAGCCGCTCCTCCGGGATCGTCTGGATGCCCATCTTGAGCGACAGGTTCGGGATCAGCGAAGCGAGGTCGGCGTTGCCGGTTCGCTCTCCATACCCGTTGAGACAGCCTTGCACCTGGGTCACCCCCTCCAAGACGGCCGTGATCGAGTTGCCGACTGCCATCCCTGAGTCGTTGTGGAAGTGGCAGCCGAGTGTGGCATCGCCGAGTGCCTCACCGACCTCCCCAACCACCCGCTGGACGTCGTGGGATAAGAAGCCGCCGTTGGTGTCGCAAAGTACCACCTGTTCAGCACCCGCATCGTGGGCGACCCGCAGTGTCGAGAGCGCAAAATCGGGGTTGTCGCGGTAGCCGTCGAAGAAGTGCTCGGCGTCGAAGAAGACACGCCGTCCTTTCGAGCGCAGGTACTCGACCGACTCGCCGATCATTTTCAGCGCCTCGTCATGGCTGGTGCGGAGCGCATGGTCGACGTGATAGTCCCAAGCCTTGCCTACGAGACAGATGACATCCGTGTCCGCAGCCAGAAGGGCGGCGAGCTGCTCATCGTCTTGTGGTTTCACATCGGCTTTGCGGGTGGAGCCGAAAGCCACCAGCGTCGACGCCTCGAGGTTCAGCTCGGTCTTCGCCCGCCGGAAGAACTCGTCGTCCTTTGGATTTGCCCCGGGCCAGCCACCCTCGATGTACGCAACCCCGAGTGTGTCGAGCAACGCGGCGACTTTTAGTTTGTCACGCGCCGTCAGCGAGATGCCCTCTTGCTGGGTCCCGTCGCGCAGCGTGGTGTCGTAGATCTCGACTCTGGTGGTGCTCATGGGTGCTCCTGGATATGAAAGACCCCCCGCTGCGTGCGGAGGGTCGAATGGGCGCACACGCCCGTCGGTGGGGCGTGGCGCCTAACGAATGATGATGAACTGGGTGTCCATGGGCGCTGAGTATGGACCAGATGGGGTCGATGGTCAAGTGCCGAGCCCACATATGCCCGAGGGGCCGGCAGCCAGGGGCCACTGGTCCCTATCGACATCGTGATAGTCCCGATCCGCTGAGGACTAAAGCCTCAAGGCCTTTGTCCTCTCCGGATAGACATATCGGCATCTGTATGTGAAGTATTTCACATGTGATGATCGTATTAGCTACTCCGCATATGCGGGAGAGTGAATCGAAACGGAAGAGGTCGGTGAACCTTGGCACGCATAAAGCTCGATATCACACGTCGTTCGTTCCTCAAAGGTGGGCTGGCCACCGGAGGGTTGGCACTGATGTCACCCGCTGCCTCACTCGGGGCTGCCGGTGGGATCCTCAATGCACAGGACCCCTGGTACAAGGAAGGTCCGATCCAGACCACCTACAACGTGTGTGACATCTGCCCGTGGCGGTGCGGTGTCGTCGTCCAGACCGTGAACGGTGTCGTCCGCAAGATCGACGGGAACCCCAAGGACCCAAAGGCCCGTGGCATGTTGTGCGCCCGCGGTCAGGGTGGCGTCTCGTTCATGTACGACCCGGATCGTCTCCAGTCCCCGATGATCAGAACTGGTGATAGGGGCTCGGGGCAATTCAAAGAGGTCACCTGGGAAGAGGCGCTCGACTACGTCGCTACCGCCCTGCTCAACGTCAAAGCCAAATACGGCGAGGAATCGCTTGCCGTTTTCGGGCACACTTCCGGCGACCACTGGTTCGCCGATCACTTTGCCCAGGCATGGGGGACACCAAACGCAGCCAAGGCGTCTTCGTCGCTGTGTCTCAGCCCCCGTGACGAGGCGGCGACCCTTACCTACGGGTCGGCAGTGGGCGGTCACGAGCCGGTCGACTGGGACGGCATCGAGGCGATGACCCTTATCGGCAGCCACGTCGGCGAGGACGCCCGCAACACGGTCATGCAGGACTTTGCCAACGCATACGCTCGTGGGGTAAAAGTCATCGTTGTCGACCCCCGACAGTCGAGCGTCGCCGCCAAGGCCGACTACTGGCTCCCCATCAAGCCGGGAACAGATACCGCCCTGATGCTGGCGTGGATGAACGTTCTCATCACCGAAGACCTGTACGACAAGGAATACGTTTCCGAGTGGGGGCAGGGCTTCGATGAGCTGGCAGCCCACGTTGCTGGATTCTCTCCCGACTGGGCGGCCGGTATCACCGACCTCCCGGCCGCCCAGATCCGGGAGACTGCACGGGTCATGGCCGCAAGCCGGCCCCGGTCCGTAGTCGTTCCGGGTCGCCACACCACCTGGTACGGCAATGACAGCCAACGGATGCGGTCGACATACCTCGTCAACACGCTGCTCGGCGCATACGGCCGTGAGGGCGGCCTCTACTTCAACAAATCGGTGTACCTCGACAACTACCCCTATCCGCCCTACACGGTCACAGGCAGCTCGGGTGGGTGTTCCGCCGAGCCCGGCGCCGAGGGAGATTCGCCATTGCCGCTCGGCCCGACCGGCAAGGCGAGGGCCGACGGCGTCCGGGACACCTTCATGCGAGGGCCAACGGCGATGCAGGAACTGATCGATCCGATGATCACGGGCGACCCGTACCCGATCAAAGCCCTCATGGTTTACGGGACAAACCTGCTCAACTCAATGCCGGATCGAGAGCGGACCATCGAAGCTCTCAAGGCACTCGAGTTCGTTGTCGCCATCGATGTGCTCCCCCAAGAGCACATCGCCTGGGCGGATGTCGTGCTGCCCGAAGCCACCTACCTGGAGCGGTACGAAGACCTCTGGACTGTGCCGCACAAGACCCCATACATCGCCTTGCGGGAACCGGCAGTCGCGCCTTTGTACGACACCAAGCCCGGCTGGTGGATCTCACGGGAACTGGGTCTCCGGGTCGGGCTCGAGGATTTCTACAAGTGGGAAACCATCGAGGAGTACATCGACAAGCGGCTCGTCTCGGTGGGCTCGAGCATCGAGAAGCTGCGGGCAGAGGGCGGCATCATCACCCAGAGCGGCAAGCCCTACCTCGAAGACTTCGGAGACTCGTCACCGTTCCATACCACGACCGGCAAAATCAACCTGTACTCGCAGGAGCTCGCCGACGCCGGGCACGATCCGATACCGGTATACGAGCCAATCGACGAGCCGCCCACCGGGTATTTCCGGTTGCTTTACGGCCGTCACCCGGTGCACACGTTCGCCAAAACCCAGAACACGCCCGTCCTCAACGACGTCAATCCCGAAAACGAGGTGTGGCTCAACGCCGGTGCGGCCGAGCAGCTAGGTGTCGCGGACGGGCAGTACGTGATGCTGGAGAACCAGGACGGCAACCGCAGCGGTCCGGTCAAGGTCAAGGCGACACAACGGATCAGACCCGATGCGGTATTCCTGGTGCACGGATGGGGCCACGACTCCCCGGGACTCACCCGGGCGGTGGGCAAAGGTGCCAGCGATACGGCCCTCCAGTCCCGTTACAGGCTCGATCCAATCAGCGGGGGTGCGGGGATGAGAGTCAACTTCGTCAAGGTCGACACGGAGGGGGTGTGATATGACACAGTACGCATTTCTCCTCGATCTAGGCCGCTGTATCGGCTGCCAGGCCTGTGTGGTGGCGTGCAAGGTCGGTAACGAGCTCGGCGAGGGTCAGCAATACGTCCAGCTCATCGAGAAGACCAGGGGCGAGTTTCCCGAGGTCACCACCGGTTGGGACAACCACCGGTGCTTTCACTGCACCGATGCGGCTTGTGTCGCCGTCTGCCCGACCGGGGCGCTTTACAAGGACGACGGCCTCACCCGTCTCGACAGGGACATCTGCAGCGGCTGTGCCTATTGCACCGAAGCCTGCCCATACGACATCCCTGTGATGTACGAAGGCAAGTCGAGCAAGTGCGACGGATGTGCGGCCACGACCAAAGCCGGCGGCACACCGTGGTGTGTCGGAACCTGCCCGAGCGGCGCCCTGGTGTACGGAGAACGCGAGGAGATCCAGGCCGAAGCCCACAAACGGGCGGAGGCGCTGCGGCAGCGTTACCCGAACGCACAGGTCTACGGGGAAACCCAGTTCAACGGGCTCGGCATGCTCGTCGTGATGCCGGACGATCCGGAGAAACTGGACATCCCGCTCAGCCCCACGATCCCCTTCATGGCGCAAACCTGGCAGAAGGTCGTCCAGCCTGCCGCCGTGGGGCTCACGCTCGGAGCGGCAATCATCGCCGGCGGCGCCGCCGTCATCGCCAGACGCCGGCATGAGGTCGAGCTGGCAGAACTCGAAGTGCAGGGGGTCGTCGGCAACGGCGAAGCCACCAACGAGCAGGAGGAAGTCTGATGACGACAACGGACAAGCAGCCGCTCGGCGAGCGTGAGATCCTTCGCTACCGCAAGCGTCCTCGCATAGTCCACGCCATGCTCGCAGGCTCGTTTCTGGTGCTCTTGCTGACCGGCTTGATCGTCCTGTGGCCCCCGTTGTCGGGACTAGCCGCCGGTGGTTTCACCCGCTGGCTGCATCGGGTGGCTGCCGTTGTGTTCATAGCCGTCCCGTTCGTCTACCTGTTGGTCGATCGGGAAGGCGCCAAGGAGCTGATGGTCGATTCGTTCAAGTACGACCGCGACGACTACCGCTGGCTGAAGCGTGTTTGGTCGTATGCATTCGGCCACACCGCCAACATGCCCAAGCAGGGGCGACTCAACGCAGGCCAGAAGCTGCACCACGCGGCAGTCATGCTGCTGTCCGCGGCGATCGTCGTCTCCGGCCTCCTGATGTGGTTCTTCATGCCATCGCTCGGACCGACCGGGCAGGCATGGTTTGCCGTCATCCACGTGCTCGCCATGCTGGCGCTCAGCCTCCTACTGGTGGGGCATCTGTATTTCACGTTCGTCTACAAGGCCCTTTCCGGCATGACTCGTGGCTACATCGATATCGACGATGCACGTCTCGAGCACGCCAAATGGGTCGAAGAGATCGAGTCGCAAGTCGCTCACGAAGCGGAAGCGACCGTACCAAACGAAAAAGAAGAGCTCCTCGAGCTCAGTCAACGAAAGGGAAACGAATGAACATGCTACGACGCATGTCTCTGGCTGCACTCGTGATCGTGCTGGCGCTTGTCGCTGCATCATGTGGTGGCGGCGGAGAGTCCTCAGATACCACCGAGGGCACTGTTCCCCCGCTCGAGTCGACAACGACCGAGGCGATGGATCAGACCACAACTACAGCAGCTCAAGAGACCGCGACCACACAAGCGGCGGCGTTTGACGTTGCCGCTGCCGTCGCCGAGTTCGAGAGCACCATCCCGGACGGGTGGATGAATGTCGGCGACGCCACCGCCTTCAAGGACGCGGTCGAGGCAAGCGGGGCGCTCGTCATCGACGTCCGTCAGCCCGACGAGTACACCGAGGGACACATCCCCGGTGCGATCAACATCCCGCTGCGTGAGCTGGCCGCCAATGTCGACAAGATCCCGACCGATACGCAGGTGTTTGTCCACTGCAAGTCCGGTTTCCGTGCCGGTCTGGCCGTATCCGCCCTGCGGGTCATGGGCTACGACAACGCGCTGTCGTTCTCAGGCAGCTACAACGCATGGGTCGATGCGGGCCAAGAGGTTTCGACCGACGCCGTTGAGGCCGAGGTTATCGGCGATCCCGGGTTCGCCCCAGAGCTCGTTGCCGCCGTCGATACGTATCTGTCCAGCATCCCGGAGGGCTGGGGTACCGCCGGTGATGCAGAGGCCGTCAAGGCCGCCATCGAGGCCGGGGCCTTTGTGCTCGACGTTCGCTCTGCCGAGGAGTACGCCGAGGGCCACATCGAGGGCGCGGTCAACATCCCGCTGCGTACGATCGCCGCCAACGTCGACCAGATCCCGACCGATGTCGCGGTGGTTGTGCACTGCAAGTCCGGATTCCGGGCTGCACTGTCGATGCCGGTACTCGGGGTCCTCGGACTCGACAACGCAAAAGCCTTCACGGGTAGCTACGACGCCTGGGTAGAAGCAGGCGAGCCGGTAGTCACCGGCTGATCTCAGCAGAGACTGATTAGAGGGGGCCGGGTCACCGGCCCCCTCAGCCTTGTCCGACCTCAGCCGGCCTCACGGAGGGTACGGCTCGAAACCTTCGATGCGCTGCTGCTCACGAACGTAGGCGATGATCTTGGTGACGTCGTCTTGGGTCAGACCCGTCACCGGCTCCATGTCGCCGAACGGCCAATGGTGCTGCCGGCTGCCCTGCAAGACCGCAAGCTGGAATGCCACGTCACCATGGTGGGTTGGCTCGTACACCACAGAGAGATGAGACGGGCCCTGGTCCGTGCCCCTCAAGTCGGATCCATGGCACTCGGCGCAGCTCGCTTGGTAGAGGACCGAGCCGGCCTCAACCAGCGCCGGATCTTGAGGCTCGATTCCGGTGTCCGTATCGGCGGCTGATTCCGACCCGCTTTGCCCGCCACATCCCGCCAGCGTCACGATGACGAGCATCGATGCTGCTATGCGTCTTGTTGCCCGGATTCGCATGGTCACCCCTGCCCGCTCGGTCCGATGCTATCCGGTCGGCTAGGAGACGGCCACATGTCGGTCTAGAGGAGGCTGGTGCGAATCGTTTGCTTTGGCTCGCGGGCGCTGCCTCGAGCGCCGGATTCATTGGTGGGGCGAGCCACCACGGCTCCTTACACGCCAACCTCCTAGATCGACTTGTGCGCCCTGATGGTCTGTATGACCGCCGTTGTCCGACGTTTCTGGCATCTGGCTGTGTGTGGTTTCGGTTCTCACGTCCGTCCTCGCGTCCCGGCCCGCCGATCCCACCATTACGGAACCGCTTCGTCCCAGAGATCCACGAAGAAGTCGATCGACCATGCCTCGAGGGCGATACCGATGAACCGATCAACGTCGAATCGTCCGGTGTAGGTGCCGTCGTCGTGGCGCTGCATCTCCATATTGCCGAGGCCCTCGAGACCGTACGTCGACGTGTTGGGACTGAACAGGTCGGGCACGGTGGTCATTTGGACATAGGCGGCCGCCGTCGTGCCGCCACCGACAAGTCCGACAAGCTGGAACGACTCGCCGGTATCGGACGCCGCGGTCCAGATGTGGCTACACGCCGCTTGCGCACCGATGCTCAGGGCGCTGACCCTTGGATCCGTGAAGATGGGCAGTGTCTGTTCCGCCCGGGTCCATTGGTCCGGGAAGCTGGGTGCATCCGGGACGTGTGACAGCAAGTCTGCCGTCAGCTCCTCGGGCAGGTTGCACGTGTCTGGCGGGGGCTCGATCGCAACCGGGATGAAGCTGGTCAGCATTGCCCAGGCGGCGTCCTCGTCTTCCTGCGAGACGTCCTCGCCCATGGCCAGGATGGCATCAAAGGCGCGACCATTGTCGAGATAGCGGTATTGGCCGCCATGGAGCCGGTCCGGATCGGTGATGCACTCCCAGAAGTCCCCACCTTCCCAGAACTCCGCGCCGGATCTGAAGTCGTTTGGACGGGGCTCCTGTGCATACTCAGCGGGTAGCTCCTCGATGGTCAGCAACACGTCACTAGGCCCTATCGCATCGAAAGCGGCGGTCGGAGTCTGGTCGCAGCGGTCACCGCCCACCGGCGCCTCAAAGGTGGAGACGGCCACGAGTGTCGGGAAGCCGGCCCCGGGTGTCAGCGTATCAGGGGCGATGTACCAGCCGTTCGGGTAGGTGATTGTGAAGTTTCTCTCGGTGTTCGAGTGGCGGGCCCATGCGAAGTTGCACGGCTCACCAGCGAGTGGGATCGTAACGAGACCGCTTACCGCGCCTGTGACCTCGAATGGCGCGCAGCGTGCCTCGGGTTCGAAGACAAAGCCCCCGACGAACTGTGCCGGTGGATCCTCACAGGGAAGGAAGGTAACGGCCCCGTAGTCGGGGTCCACCTCGTAGGTTCCGGTATCGCTCCAGATCGAGTCATCGAACAGGTGCGAGACCTGGCCACTCCACCCGGCCGGCACACCGAGAGTGATCGCCTCGTCGCCTTCGAGGATGCCGATGGTTTTCACGGCGTTGTCGTTGAACCCGCCGACGGGCCACAGCCACAACGGTCCGATCTGGCTGGCTTCCTCTCGCCAGCCGTCGGGCATGTTGTCGTCGCCACAGAATCCGTCGCCACCGGCGACGAAGGGCTCGTGGGGCAGGTTCAGCTCGCCCGTGCGATCGGTCAGTGCGGCGATCGACAGGTTGTCCCGGAGATTGCGCAGTGTGTCGTGGTCGGCGAACGCAGCGATTCGGGTGCCGGTGGGCTCGTCGCACCACTCGAGGTTGCCGTCGGTCGTGTCATCGTCGTCGGTCACGAACTCGCACTGGTTGAGAAACAGCAGGATGCTCCCGTCGCTGCCGTCGAGCCGAAGATCCGGCCCGTCGGGTCCACCATCGCTGCCGAAGACGGGTGTGATCGCGAGGGACCCGGAGCCCCTAAGCACCGGATAGCCGCTATCGGCGACAGAGCCGGTCGCCGAGTCGACCCACTCGGCAAGTGTCTCGTCGCGCGCATCGTTACGGTTGGCGCGGTAGTCCCACGTCTCCATTGTCCAGTCGCCGATGGCGACAAACAGGTAGTCGGCATTGTCCTCTCCGCCAAACCTCCACAACTCGGCGGTGCCGCCCCGCGGGTCCGGATACGTGGCAAGCTGCTCGGCGCTCCCTGTGGCTGTGCGTTTCCTGGCGACGTTCTCTTCGATAGAGCCGTACCGTACGGTGAAGGTTCGGTCGTAGCCGGATATGCCGAATGTGCCCTGAAGCTCTATCCCCTCACTGAGAAAGTCGAACTTGTCGGGATACGAGAGCTCGGCGGTGGTTCCGTCGACAAAGCCGAGCGGCACCACCGTGTCTGTTCCCGAATGGTATGGCTTGGGATCGAACGCCGGAAGGGCAGGAATTCCGGTGGCCAACGTCGTTGTGGTCGTCGATGAGACTGTGGTCGTCGATGAGACTGTGGTCGACGGGCTGATCGGTGATATGTCATCGGGCTGCACCCGGGTCGTCAGGGCGGTCGAGAACGCAACCACAATCAGACCGATGGCGGCGACGGCAAAGGTCGCAGCGGTCCGTCGCCTCCTTACTCGGACATATCGGGGGAACTCCAAGCGGCCGGCGGCCGCGTGTGCTGCGGTACGTAACTCGTCGGCAGCCTGTCTTGGTGACGTGGTTCGTTTGTTCATCTGTAATCCTCCCCGAGGGCGGAGGCGAGGGTGGCCCGGCCGCGGGCGAGATGGACCCGGACAGTGCTTTCCTCGATTCCGAGTAGACCTGCGATGGCGGCGGTAGAGCGGTCCTCCAGAACCGAAAGTGCAACTACCTGAGCCTGGCGTTGCGGCAAGGAACGCACGTGTTCCCAATAGGTCTCGGTCTCCGGGGTAACCTCTGGCGCACTTCCCGGAGGCCCGAGGCGTAGCAGAGCTTTGGCCTCAGCACGCCACCGCCGCAGATGTGAGTAGCTGAGATTCAGAGCGACTCGTCGTATCCACGCTTCCCGATAGTCGAGCCTGCCGATTCTGTCCCAGTCGCGATAGGCTCTGAAGAACGCCTCTTGCGCGACGTCCTCGGCTTGGTGGCGGCGTCTGGTCACTGCATAGCAAAGTGCCAGCACTCCGGGTAGCTCGCGTGCAGAGAACCGATCGAACTCCTCGGCAGCTGCGACTACAGGAATGTCACGGTGCTGGTTCTTGGCAATCTCTCGGCCCCGTTTCACCGTCATACAGAGTCCCAACGCACGACGTGGTACATAGTGCTTACTCTGCCCGCGGGATGGACGATTTGGGAAGCGGTCGGATTGGCGACGGTCGATGCGGGAAGTAGGATTGCGGTCATGGTTTCGACGCGTGCCTGGTGGTGGTCGCACAGATAGCTGCTTTCGCGCGCCAGAGCCAAGACGCCGGAGGCTTGGAGCCCCGGCGTTTTCTTACGAGAGGATCGACAATTGGATAGGCAGAGAGTCTTCTCCGGACTACAACCCACCGGCAACGTGCATCTGGGCAACTACCTGGGAGCGTTGCGCAACTGGGTCAGGCTCCAGGATTCGTACGACTGTGTCTATTGCGTTGTGGATCTCCATGCGATCACCGTCGACTACGACCCCAAGCAGTTTGCTGAGGACCGGATCGAAGCAGCCAGGGTGTTGCTGGCTTGTGGCATCGACCCGGATCGGTCCCTGTTCTACTTCCAGAGTCAGGTGCCCCAGCACAGCGAGCTGGCGTGGATTCTCGGCGCGATGACCCCGACCGGGGTGCTGAGCCGGATGACCCAGTACAAGGACAAGGTCGCCAAGGGGGAGGCAGCGAACCTGGGTCTGTTCTCGTATCCGGTGTTGATGGCTGCCGACATTCTCCTATACCACGCCAACCTGGTGCCGATCGGTGACGACCAGCGGCAGCACCTGGAGATGACGAGGGATCTGGCCGAGCGCTTCAACAATCGGTTCGGGGAGGTCTTCCCGATCCCGGACGCGCTGATTCCCGAGACAACGGCGCGAGTGATGTCGCTCGCCGACCCGACCGCCAAAATGTCGAAGTCGGATCCGAATGAGAAGAGCCGGGTGTTGATCCTCGACTCGCCTGATGTGGTGCGGAAGAAGATCAAGTCGGCTGTAACCGACTCTGATCCTGAGGTTCGCTTTGATCCTGCGACCAAGCCCGGCATCTCCAACCTGCTCGAGATCATGTCGACCTGCACCGGCAGGACTATCGACGATCTCGTCGACGAGTACCGCAGCGGCGGTTACGGCAAGTTCAAGGAAGCAGTCGCCGAGGCCGTCATCACCGAACTCGCACCCATTCGCAGTGCCTACCAGAACCTCGACGACAAAGAAGTCGCCAGAGTGATGCGGCGTGGCGCTCTCGATGCTCGTACCAAAGCCGAGGGCTACCAGCAGATCGCCCGCCAAGCCACGGGTCTAGCCGCCATCTAGCGTCGAATCTGCCGCCACATGTGGCGGCAGATTCGACGCCAGAACGGGGGGTGGGGTCAGCGGGGGACGGTGTCGAGAAGGTCGAGGACCATCGACACGGCCTGGTCGACTGCCAGCTCGGTCATTGGGGTCAGCTCGGTGCCGAGACCGAGTTCGGTGACGGGGATCGATATGGCCACGGCGCGCTGTGGTACACGTCCGACGGCTGCCGTCATCTCGAGCAGCGACCCCGGTGTGTTGTGGTGAGTGAGCGCCCCCTGCGATGGCGTCTCTGGTGCGATGTCGGACACCGTGGTCCGGGCTACCTCGACGCTGGCGTCGACGAACACCACCTGCTCGGCGCAGGCAATGTCGAGTGCCAGTTCCGGAGTGAGTTGAGTCATGGACCGTACCTCGACACCCGGAAGCCGCATCGATTCGATCCGATCGGCCACGACACGACCTGCGCCGTCGTCCGATCGCAGGTCGTTGCCGTATCCGATGATCAGCGACGTCACGTGCTACCCCCGCCGTACCGAGGACACCACGGCGCCCTTGTGGTCGAACATGGTCACCTCTAGCGGCATCTGGCCGAGGGCATGTGTCGAACAGCTGAGACACGGATCGAATGCTCTGATCCCTGCCTCGATACGGTTCAGCACACCTTCGGGTATGTCCGGCCCATCGATCCATTCCCTGGCGATCTGGAGCACGGTCGCGTTCATCGGCAGGTTGTTCTGCCCGGTGGCGATGATCATGTTGACGTTCTCGAGCAAGCCGTTGTTGTCGACCTGGTAGTCGTGGAACAAGGTGCCGCGCGGGGCCTCTGAGACACCGACCGCATGACGATGGTTGATCCCGCCGGTGGCCCGCACCATGGGGTCGAGAATCGCATCGTCCTCGAGGAATGTTCGCATCAGCTCGGTCGATGCCAGGACCTCGATGAGCCGGGCGTAGTGGTAGAAGAACGACGAGTTCGCCGTGCCACCTGCCCGCTCCCGGTACTCCTTCAATGCTTCGTCGGCCAGCGGCGCACCCATCGTCTCACAGACGTTGAGCCGCGCCAGGGGGCCGACGCGGTAGATGCCCTTGTTTACATCCTCGCCCGGCGGCACCATCGGCTTGAAGTACGGCGACTTCAGGTAAGAGTCGCGCCGGGTCGCCTCGCCGATGTACTTCCTGTAATCGGCAGGGTCGATGTGGTCGGCAACGATGCCGCCCTCGGCGTCGACGAACTTCAGATACCCGTCGTAGTTCTCCCACTTGCCGGAATCGTTGGCGAGACCGAGGTGCAGCGTCGGGAACAGGCCAAAGTTGTTGATCTCACGTTCGAACTTGCCCATCATCGAGATGAAGATCCCGAGCGCATCCTCGGCGGTCTGTTTTGCTTCGGCGAGACCCGCCAGCAATCGGTCCCGCGTCTCGTGTGTCATGGGGTTGGCAATGCCGCCGGGAACGATTCCAGGGGAGTGCACCTTGCGGCCGGCGATGGCTTCGATGACGCCCTGCCCAAAGCCGCGCAGCCGGATTCCCCGCCGCGCCAGCTCCGGCTGTGCACTCATCAGACCGAACACGTTTCTGGTGGCCGGGTCGTGATCCCAGCCGAGCAGCATGTCGGGAGCGCTGAGGTGGAAGAAGCTGAGAGCATGGCTCTGGATGATCTGGCCCAGGTTGGCGACCCGCCGCAACATCACGGCCGTAGACGGGATCTTCACCCCCATCACCGCGTCACCCGCCTTTGCGGATGCGAGTAGATGGCTCACCGGGCAGATCCCGCAGGTGCGGGCGGTCAGGCTTGGCATCTCCCAGACCAGCCGCCCCTTGCAGAACTCCTCGAAGCCCCGAAACTCGGTGACCGAGAAGCGGGCACTGTCCACAGCTCCCGCATCGTCGAGCTCGATGGCTATTTTGGCGTGACCCTCGATGCGGGTCACCGGATCAATGACAACGGTTTTGCTCATGGTTCTACCTCAACCGAATCGAATGGCTTCGCCCCGATTCGGGGGAAGGGCGCCCTCGAGGAGGGCTTCCAGAGCGGCCTGGATTCTGGCGGCCGGTGGCGGGCACCCTGGGAGGAATGCGTCGACCCGGATGCCTTTGTGCAGCGGCAACACCTGCGGAAGCAGGTTCGGGACGATTCCTTCCTTCTTCGGGATCTGGCCGTCGCGGTCCGGAGCATCAACGTAGACCGCCTTGATGATCTCGATGGGGTCGCCCAGCGGGTTTCGCATCGCGGTGACGTTGCCGGTGACCGCACAGTCTCCGAAAGAGACCACCAGCCGGGACTTCTCCCTGATCTCGAGGGCGAGCTCCGAATTGTCGTCGTTGGCGAGTGCGCCCTCGACGAAGGTCACGTCTACGTCATCCGGAAAGACCTTGACGTCGGCGATCGGGCTGTAGACGATGTCGGCGACGGCGGCCAACTCGAACAGCCACTCGTCCAGGTCGAGAAAGGACATATGGCAACCCGAGCAGCCGCCCAGCCAGGCCGTGGCAATTCGTGCGCGTGTCACTTTGCCTCCTCTGGGTAGATCCACTCATTGCGACTGCGGGCGACGGCGAGACGCTTGATCATCGCCGGGTCGTGCGTCATCTCACCGACGGAGCGTCCCTGGTAGAAGAGCGAGCCGGTTGGGCACACGGCGACACACTTGCCGCACCAGGTGCACGACAGGGACTCGCCCCACGGTTTGTTCAGCTCGGTGACGAGCATTGCCTGCTCACCGCGGTAGCTGATGTCCCAAACATGGGCGCCTTCGATCTCGTCGCAGACCCGCACACAGCGGGTGCAGAGGATGCATCGATTTGGGTCGAAGACATACTTGGGATGGCTGGCGTCGATTTCGCGCCGTGGCGCCTGATAGTCATAGCGGACGTGGTCCATGCCCGTGAGGACCGCCATGTCCTGAAGCTCGCAGTTGCCATTGGAGACACAAACCGCGCAGACGTGGTTGCCCTCGGCAAACAGAAGCTCGAGGATCGACTTGCGGTACGCACGGAGCCGGGGGGTTTCCGTCTTGATCTCCATCTCCGCGATACACGTAGTGGCACAAGCCGGCCGGAGCCGATGATCTTCGGCGATCTCGACCACACATATGCGGCAGCCACCGTATACCGAAAGCCCCTCGAGGAAGCACAGCGCAGGGATGGTGATTCCGACCCTGCGGGCACACTCGAGAATCGACTCGCCGGCGAAGGCCTCATGTTCGATGCCGTCGAAGGTGACGGGGATCGTCTGTTGCCGGTCAACCATGGGACACCTCCACACCGATCAGTTGCTCGTACTCGTCACGGAAGTACGTCAGAGTGCTGAGCACCGGATTTGGCGCGGCCTGCCCGAGACCGCACAGCGAGGCATCGCGAACCACCGTGCAAAGATGCTCGAGGTCTCTCAGATCTTGCCTGGTGCCGTGACCGTCGACTATCCGCTGGAGCAGGTTGTGCATCTGCACCGTGCCCGCCCGGCAGGGGACACACTTGCCACAGCTCTCGCCCATGGAGAACTCCATGAAGTACTTGGCGACATCCGGCATGCTCACCCCGTCGTCCATGATGATGAGCCCGCCGGATCCCATGATCGAGCCGAGTTCCCTCAGGCTCTCATAGTCCACGGGCGTATCGAGGAACCTGGCGGGGATACATCCGCCTGAGGGACCACCGGTCTGTGCAGCCTTGAACGCCTTCCCGCCGGGGACGCCACCGCCGATGTCGTCGACGATCCTTCGTAGCGACGTGCCCATCGGCACCTCGATGAGCCCCGTGTTGGTGATGTCGCCTGCGAGGGCGAACACCTTTGTCCCGGTGCTCTTGTCGGTCCCGATAGACGCAAACCACTCGCCGCCGTTGTTGATTATCGGCGCGACGTTTGCCAGTGTCTCGACGTTGTTGATCATCGTGGGATGACCCCAGAGCCCGGCTTCGGTTGGGTACGGCGGTCTGAGCCGTGGTGTGCCACGGCGGCCTTCGATCGACGCCATCAGCGCGGTTTCTTCGCCGCAGACGAACGCGCCTGCACCAATCCGTACCTCGATATTCAAGCTGAACTTGGTGTCGAGGATGTTGCGTCCGAGCAGACGGTTTCGTCTGGCAACTCGTATTGCCCGGTCGAGCCGTTCGATGGCCCGTGGGTACTCGGCCCTGACGTAGATGTACGCCTCGGTGGCGCCCGTTGCATAGGCTGCGATGGAGACACCCTCGAGCAGCCGGTGTGGATCGTCCTCCATGATGGTGCGGTCCATGTAGGCGCCCGGGTCGCCCTCGTCGCCGTTGGCTACGACGTACTTGGTCTCGTCGTCGGCCGCAGCGAGCAGTGACCACTTGCTGGCCACGGGATAGCCGGCACCGCCCCTGCCACGAATCCCGGAAAGGCGCATCTCGTCGACCACCTGTTTCGGCTTCATCGTCGTCAGCGCCTTTTCCAGCGCCAGATAGCCACCGTGGGCAACGTAGGACTCGATGCGGTCCGGATCGATGACACCCCCGTTGGCGAGCACGACCCGCTGTTGGCTGGTGAAGAACGGGATGTCCTCGTCGAGCTTGTAGGCGGGAACGTCTTGTTCGTTGTCGACGTGGCTGTGAACGATCTCGATCCCGGCTTCGGGTGTCACCTTCTGGTACATGTGGGTGTCGCCACCACGACGCAACACCTTGACGAGGGGACCGGCGCTACACAGACCCATACATCCGGTCGGTATCACCTGGACTTCGAGGGCGAGATCCTCGTCCTCGCACGCTTCTTGCAGCGCGGCGAGCGTCGCACCTGCCCCCGCCGACATACAGGCCGTGCTGGCGCATGCCTTGACACGCCAGCGAGTCCGGAACCGAGCCTCGCGTTCGCGCTCGGCGACTTCGTGAAGATCGATTGGTGCGGCCATCAGCTACCACCTCCTACAGCTCCAGCGACCAGCGCCAGAGCGGATTCGACGCTCTGATGACTCAGCACCACACCGTCGAAGACGACGACCGGGGCAAGACCACAAGATCCGAGACAACGCGCCGTCTTCAGCGTGAGGCTGCGGTCTTCGGATGTCTGACCGGCGGCGACCTCGTACTTGGTGCTCACACCCTGGACGATGGCGTCTGCGCCTTTGACGAAGCAGGCGGTACCGGTGCAAACCGTGCAGGAGTGGTCTCCCGGCGGGTCGAAAGTGAACAGCTCGTAGAAGGTCGCAACGCCATAGACCATGCTCGGTGGGAGCCGCAGTGCCTTGGCCACGTAGATGAGCACGTCTTCGGACAAGTGACCGAAGACATCCTGGGCGACATGCAGCGTCTCGATGAGCTGATCCTGGGCGTAGCGACCACGCTTCATGTGCTTGTCGACGAGCTCGAACCTATCGTCTCCAGAGGGATGTCCCTGCTGACGGTTCGAGGTCTCGGCGGCACGGCGTGTCGTGGTGTCGCTCATAGATCCCTCGTTGTTTGGGTGTCAGACCTAACCATGGCGTTCCGCACGGGATTTCTTTAGGGGACAAAGACCCAACGCAGGGTGACAGTTGGGACGCTCGAAATCGTTTGCGAGACAGTCCATATGCATAGCGACGAATACGGTTTTGGAACGTTCCAAGCCTGTTTGCCCGGTATGTGCTGCAGCAGCGGGAGAATCAGCGATTGGCGCCGGGTGGGAGCTCTCCGAAATACTCGACGAGGCGGTCATCCGCGTGCGGGCCAAACAGGATTCCCGCGACTTCGCGGATCCCCTCGGCATGTCTGACAGTCTCTTCGGGCACCACCTGGGTGATCTTCGAACGCCTACGCAGAAAATCCTCGAGTTTTGTGATCATCTCGGTCCCGGCCGCTATATGGAGCTCGACTCTCAGATAGTCGGCGTTCTCCATGATGTCCTGACCCATCGACGGGTCCTGACGGATCTCGTCGAGCATCTCGAAGGCGCGACGGCCGTAGCGGCGCCACAGCCGGTCCGAGAGCGGCTCGACATCGGGTTTGTGACGCAGATCGTCGAGCTTCATGAGTCTCGCTTGCTGGAAGAACTCGTTGCGGGTGGCACGGGCCGGCTCGCCGTACCAGGTGTGGGTGTCCACTTCGAGCGGCACCCCGAGTGCCTCAACGGCGTCTGCGACCTCCTCCCCGACGTTGAGACAGTCGGTGAGTTTGCCACCGAAGATGGCGATGACTTTGTGGCCGTGATCCACCTCGATCTCATGTTTTCGCGACAGCTTGGTCCAGTCGACGTCGCGGGCGTCGTCGCCCCCGGACTCGACCACGAGGGGGCGGACGCCGCAGCGGTCGGCGATGACGTCGCCGGGTGTCAGCGGCTCGTCGAGGTCGAGACGTGCGTTGATCTGACCCAGCAAGTATGAGACGTCGTCGGCGGTGGTCTCGGTTTGTGGGTCATCGACTCTGGAGTCGGTGGTTCCGATGACCGAGCGACGTCCCATCGGGATCACGTAAAAGAGCCGCCCTGTGTCGTCGAAGAATGCCAACACCCGTTCGTTGCCGGTCAGTCTCGGCACGATGAGATGGATTCCCTTCGAGTAGACAATCCGGTGCCTTGTCGTGATCCCGAGCTTCTCGTTCAGTCCGTCGATGAACGGTCCGGTCGCGTTCACGATCATCCGGGCTGTGCAAGTGAGGTCGCGACCCTCGCCGTCGACATCTCGTAGGGTCGCCCTCCATCCCGCATCCGTTCTCACGGCATCGATCAGCTCGACGTAGTTGGCTGCGGTTGCCCCGACATCCATCGCGGAGCGGACGAAGCTGAAGACGAAGCGCGAATCGTTGTCGGGCAGGTATGCGTCGTAGTACTCGATGCCCCCGCGCACGTTGCGTGTGTCGATCACCGGTTCCTCTCGCTCGATCTTCTCGGCGCTCAGGAGTCGGGGACGGTGGGTTTTGAAACTGCCGATGGCCCAGTAGGCCGTGCTTCCCATGATGGCCAGCCACGGTGGGTAGGGAGAGCTCTCGTCGAGGGCGGCCAGAAAGGGGATCGGCTTGACGTTGTCCGGATATGCCCTGATGAGCCGGTTCCGGGAGACGCACAGCTTTCTGACCAGGATCATCTCGTAGCTCTCCAGGTACTTGAACCCACCCCACACGAGGTTGGAGGAAGCCTGGCTCGTGAATGCGCCGAAGTCACCACGATCGATCAGGGCAACCGAAGCGCCACGACCGGCCAGAACCGCAGCCGAGACGGCACCGTTGATGCCACCGCCGATGATCAATACGTCGAATGAGCCGTTGTCGAGTTTGCTCAGGCTCAGCGTCCGTAGCGGCATGGCGGAAGCCTAGGGGCCCGACCCGGGGGTCGAATCCGGCAGGTTGATACTTCCCTGCACGGCGTATGCGGAGAGCCGCTCGTAGAGGGGAAACGCGGCTGCGAGCACGGGTTCGAGCCGTTCCGCCAGAGGCTCGGTGGACGATGGGCGGGGCGGCCCGAAGCCCGTCGAGCGATGCACACCGGCATACCAGGCGGGCGCCCACACGCCGTCGTACGGTTTCGGTCCGGCACCCCAGGCCAGCATCGCCGGATCGAACCCCAGCCCCAGCCGCCCACATAGTCGGGCGAGCACGCCGGGCGGATCTGTGAGCAGGACGTGCGCGTCGACGACGATCGGGTCGCCGCCCGCTGCGAGGACGTGGTCCAGGATCTCGATCTGCTCGGGAAGGCCCGTGTCGTCGAGCTCACACGCCGGGAGCTGGACGGACAGCGAGCGCAGCATGGCGGCGGGGTGGCGGGTCAACAGGATGTTCCTGGTCTGGGCCAAGAAGTATGTGGGGAGGTGACGGAGATGGTGGGCCATCTGCTTGATGAACAGCACCGGTGTATCGCACTCCCCGAGGATGACCTCGTCGATCACCTGTCGTGCGTCTGTTGACTGGTGTGCCAGCACTTCGTCCACCATCGGGTGGTCTCGATCAAAGCGGGCAAGATACGACCCATAGAGTGGCTCATCGATCACCGTCGTGTCGGCCCGTTGCGCCCACGAGTACATCAAGGCGGTCGAGATGTTGCGCGGGCCCGACCAGCATTGGATCCTGAGAGTCATCGCTCGGATTTCACCGCCTCGGCGACCGCACCCTCGTACAGCTCGCCGAGCCTCCGTGTGACCGGGCCGGGCACTCGGCCGTCACCGATACTGTGACCGTCGACAGTGTGGACCGGTGTCAGACCGCCGAAGGTGCCGGTTACAAACGCCTCGGCGGCGCTGTAGACGTCGGTTAGCGAGAAGGACGTCTTTCGGATCGGTATGCCTGCGGCTGCGGCGACCTCCAGGACGACCTCGCTCGTGATCCCATTCAGGTTGTACAGACCCGTGGAGGTGCAAACCGTGCCCCGGCGGACCATGAAGAAGTTGGTGGCGTTGCAGGTGGCGACCGCTCCCGTCGGGTCGAGCATCAGTGCTTCGTCTGCTCCCGCATGACTCGCCTGGATGAGCGCGATGACCTCGTGCAGCTTGGAGTGGCAGTTGAGCTTCTGATCGAGGGTGTCGGGTGGGGGTCGGCGCACAGTCGCGGTAAATAGAGAGATCCCCCGGCCTCGCACCTCGGGGTCGGCGATCTTGTGTTCCGCGATAACCACCATGTTTGGGCCACCCACACAATTCGCCGGATGCTGCGACGGTGTCTTCTTGTCACCACGGGTGATCATCAGCCGCACATGCACCCCGTCGCTCATGTCGTTGCGCTCGACGGTCGCGTACAGCACCGCCTCGATCTCGGATCGGGACAATCCGATGTCGAGATCGATAGCCGCCGCCCCGGCGAAGAGCCGGTCGAGATGCCGGTCGAGGAACACCAACACGCCGTTGTGCAGCCGGATCCCCTCCCAGATACCGTCACCCACCAGGAAGCCGCTGTCGAACACCGAGATCTTGGCTTCCGCCCGCGGGTAGAACACGCCGTTGATGTAGATCTCGATGTCGCGATTGCGCTCGTCCGGGAGCGCCTGATGTGTAGCCGACGTCACCCGGGCAAGACTAACGGAGAGCGGAGTCCGTGAGGGAAGCAGCCCTTGGTCGGACGGCAGCGACCGGCCTACTGTTACTCTGCCGCGAGCTGGCATCGAAGTGGAGGGATTCCGTGGAAATCGAGATCGGAATAGCCAAGTCGGGGCGACGCGCCTACGGCTTTGACGACATCGCGATTGTGCCGTCCCGGCGGACCAGAGACCCCGAGGATGTAGATCTGTCATGGGAGATCGATGCATTCACCTTTGGCCTCCCCATGATGGGTGCTGCGATGGACTCGGCGGTGAGCCCCGCCACGGCGATCCAGATCGGGAAGATCGGTGGCCAGGCCGTGCTCAATCTGGAGGGACTGTGGACCCGGTACGAAGACCCGATGCCGGTCTACGACCAGATCGGTGCAGCCCCGGCCGACGAGGCAACCGCCCTCATCCAAAAGCTGTACCAGGAGCAGGTCAAACCAGAGCTGATCGGGCGGCGGGTTGAGGAGATAAAGGCCGGGGGAGTGTTGGCGGCGGCGAGTCTGACTCCACAAAACGTGGAACGCTGGCACAGACATGCGCTCGACGCCGGGCTCGACATCCTCGTCGTACAGGGTACGGTGGTCTCGGCCGAGCATGTGTCTACGAGGGCCGAGCCGCTGGATCTGTTCAAGTTCATCGCCGAGGCGCCGGTGCCGGTGATTGTCGGTGGTGTCGCGTCGTACTCGGGTGCTCTGCACCTCATGCGCACCGGTGCCGTAGGCGTGCTCGTCGGTGTCGGGCCGGGTGCAGCCTGCACCTCCCGCGGCGTGCTCGGCATCGGAGTGCCGCAAGCGACCGCGATTGCCGATGCGGCAGGCGCCAGGACCCGATACCTGGAGGAGACCGGCCGCTATGTTCACGTCATTGCCGACGGTGGCATGCGCACTGGTGGGGACATAGCCAAAGCAATCGCCTGCGGTGCAGACGCGGTGATGCTCGGCTCACCGCTGACGGCTGCCACAGAGGCCCCGGCCCGTGGCAACCACTGGGGCATGGCCACTTTCCACCCGACGCTGCCTCGTGGGACGCGAGTCAAGACCGGGGCGTTGGGGACGCTCGAAGAGATCCTCGTCGGGCCTGCTCACGAGAACGATGGGCGTCGCAACCTGTTTGGTGCTCTCCGAGTGTCGATGGCGACAACGGGTCACGCCGACGTCAAGGAGTTCCAGAAGGCCGAGGTCATGGTGGCACCAGCGCTCCAAACCGAAGGCAAGACTCTTCAACTCTCCCAGCAAGTCGGGATGGGATAGCGATGACCGGCTCGACGGGGCAAGCCTCAACGGGTGATTTCGACAAGGTACTGGTGGTCGACTTTGGTGCCCAGTACGCCCAGCTCATCGCCAGGAGAGTCCGTGAGGCTCACGTATTCTCCGAGATCGTTCCCCGCTCGATCACCGCCGCCGAGATCCGCCGTCTGGCACCAGTCGGGATCATCCTTTCTGGCGGGCCTGCCTCGGTGTACGCCGAGGATGCCTACGAGATAGACCCGGAGATCCTCGATCTCGGTATCCCGACCCTCGGTATCTGTTACGGGCATCAGGTGATTGCGCACAGTCTCGGGGGGGAGGTCGCCCGCAACGACGTCGCCGAGTACGGGCGGGCCGGGCTGACGGTTGCCCGGTCGTCCGTGCTGTTGAAGGGGCTGCCCGAGGAGCAGGTCGTTTGGATGAGCCACCGGGACGCAGTTGTTGCTGCCCCTCGAGGTTTCGCCGTCACGGCCGCAACCAAAGACTCACCGGTCGCGGCGATGGAGGATGCCCGGCGCAACCTGTTCGGGGTCCAATTCCACCCCGAGGTGGTCCATACCGACCGCGGCCAGGAGATGCTCAAGCACTTCTTGTTCGAGGCGTGTCACGCACGGCCGCTGTGGACCCATGCCGGCATCATCGAGCAATCAGTCGACGCGGTTCGAACGAGCGTCAACGGCGGGACCGCGATCTGCGGGCTTTCGGGTGGTGTTGACTCGTCCGTTGCGGCCGCACTGGTGCACAAGGCCATCGGTGATCAGCTCGTGTGTGTGTTTGTAGATCACGGACTTCTGCGCAGAGACGAAGCTGAGCAGGTGGCGGAGACCTTCCGGTCCAACTTCCACATGAACCTCATCCACATCAAGGCGGAGGACCGATTCCTCGAGGCTCTCACCGGCGTCACCGACCCCGAGCAGAAACGTAAGATCATCGGTGAGACATTCATCAGAGTGTTTGAGGAAGTGGCGGCCGATGTGAGCGATGCCCGTTTCCTCGTCCAAGGCACGCTGTACCCGGACGTGATCGAGTCGGGTACGGCGGACGCGGCGAAGATAAAGAGCCACCACAACGTCGGTGGTCTTCCCAAAGACATGGAACTGAGCCTGATCGAGCCATTGCGGGACCTGTTCAAGGACGAGGTCCGCGCGGTCGGCGAGGAGCTGGGTATTCCGGAGGAGATAGTCTGGAGACAGCCCTTCCCTGGTCCCGGATTGGCGGTCAGGATCATAGGTGAGGTCACCCGGGAGCGACTCGACATCCTGCGGGCGGCAGATGCGATCGTGCTCGAGGAGGTGCAACGAGCCGGTCTTTACAACGAGCTGTGGCAGAGCTTTGCTGTGCTGCCCGCGATCCGGTCCGTCGGTGTCCAGGGAGATGGGCGCACGTATGCCTACCCGATTGTCATCAGGGCCGTAACGAGTGAGGATGCAATGACGGCCGACTGGGCGCGCCTACCGTACGAGGTTCTCGAACGGATCTCATCCAGGATCATCAACGAGGTTTCCGGTATCAACCGGGTTGCCTATGACATCTCATCAAAGCCACCTGCGACTATTGAGTGGGAATGACCACGTGGAATGAGTAGCAAGAACTCAAGTGACTAGTCGGCGGGGTCGATACCAGTTGCTATGCGTGCGCGAGAAGGGCTACGAATGTGAGTTGGAGCGCTGACCCAGAGCTTCTACAAATGTTCCTCGATGAAGTCAAGGAGCGCTCGACCCGTCTCATCGAGGGCGGCAAGGCCATGCAGAAGGGCGCGGTGGACGCCGAGATGGCCGGGACCATGCTGCGTGAGGGTCACACCATCAAGGGAACCGCCCGGGTGATGGGCTTCGAGGCGATCTCCGACGCCGGGAAGATGATCGAGGACCTGTGGCGAGGGGTCAAAGCAGGGGACATCGATGTGTACCCGAACCTGGGTCGCTGTCTCGTGACATTGGCCGGAACGCTCGAGGACGCCACCAACGCCGATCCGGACGGCGGCAGTCCCGAGATGATCGAGGCAATGGAGAAGCTGAACCGGGCGACCGGGTATGGGCTCGGCGAGCCACGGGAAACGTCCACCTCGGACTCAACTCCTGAACCGCCTCAGTTCGACGAGCACGCGGTACCTCCGGCGCAACCGGAAACCCAACCTCTGGCGGAGCCGGAGCAGGAACCGGAACTCGATACCCCGATGGCCGAAGTCGTCCAGCTCCCCGGTATCAAACAGACCCCCGCAACTGCGCCGTACATCCTCGAGCCCGAACGAGAGTCCCAGCATGTAAGTGAGCGACCGGCGGAACCAATCTCCCCGGCACCCCCGGTGGTCGAGCAGGTTGCAGAGAGGTCGCCGACGCCACCGCCGGTGGTCACACCCCCCGCACAGACGCCCATGCCGCCCGTCTCCGGCTATACGGCAGGTCAAGCGATGCTACGGGGAGAGTTCATCGGGTCGGCACAGCCCGACGTCCACATCGATCCCGAGATCTATGGCCCCGATCTCGGTGGACTGCTCGGCGCCCTCGAGAACTGGGCGTCCGGCCAGACCATTCAGGTCAGCGCGGGCCGTCTCTACCGGTTGATCAACTACGTCGCAAGCATGAGGGTCGAACTCGATTCGATGCTCGGCGAGATGCGCTACTCAGACGTGGTGAGCGGCGACATGATCGAGCACCTGGCCGATCTGGTGAAAGCCACGAGTGCGCTCGAGATGAACGCGATGGAGCTTGGCGCCGTCCCGGTGCGCCAGATGACCAACACTCTTCCGCAGCTCGTTCGCTACCTGGCGAAGAAGCTAGGTAAGGAAGTCAGGTTCGAGATCTCGGCAGCAGACGATCTCGACGTCGACCGGCAGGTCCTCGACAAGATCTCGGACCCGGTTCGTCAACTGATCGTCAACGCTGTCAACCACGGTATAGAGCTGCCCGGTGACCGAGAGGCCGCCGGGAAGGCGGCGACCGGTGTGATCGCGGTGCAGTTCTCTCGTCGTGGCACCAGCTTCGAGATCGTTGTCAGCGACGACGGTGCAGGTATCAACTACTCGGCGGTTCACCACCTGGCGGTGTCCCAGGGTCTGATTGCGCCCGATACGCCCATCGATGTCGAGACCCTCCGTCCGATTCTGTTTTTCCCCGGCTTCACCACCAAGGCGGGTGACGAGCTCAACAGTGTCGGTGCCGGGCTGTCCACGGTGGCAGATGCCGTCGAGTCGCTCTACGGCAGAATCCGGATCGACTCCAAGGAGGGTACGGGCACGACCGTGACCCTGGTTGTGCCGACCGTCCGAGACCTGCAGCGGGTCTTGATCATCGACTCGGGTGGCATGAAGTGGGGCATCCCCGAGGCCGTCATCGATGCGATCGTGCCGATCGAGGATGCCCGGATCCGGTCGATGGGCGGCCGGGAGACCCTCATTCTCGAAGGCAACGAGATCCCGGTGGCACCAATCGCCAGTGTCGTCGGGGCCACCGACGGCCGGCAGCCCGTTGAGGTCGTTGCCCTCTCTCACCGCGCCGGGGTGGCCGCGGTGACGGTCAACGAAGTGCTCGGGATTCGGGAGGTCGCCGCCAAGGAGCTCGGCCCAATCGTGTCCGGGCCGTCCCACATCACGGGGGCCGCCTTGATGGGTGGTGGTGAGGTGGTGCTGGTGCTCGATGCCGGAGCCGTTGTGCAGATGTGTCAGTCGGTGCCCCAGCCTGTGGCGCCCCGAGCCCGGATACTCGTCGTGGACGACTCCCAGGGGGCACGCGCGGTGATCGCCGGGTCCCTGGCTTCGAGCGGGTTCAGCACCAGCGTCGCCGAGAGCGCATTCGAGGCAATGGAGATCTTGGGCGAGCAGCACATCGACGCGTTGGTAGTTGACTTCTCGATGCCTGCTCAGGACGGGATCGAGCTGGTTCACAACGTGCGCCGGGCGGGGATCCAGATCCCGATTGTGATGCTGTCCGGTGTCGCCAAGATGGACGATCAGGACAGGGCGGTAGAGGCCGGGGTCAACGCGTTCTTCAACAAGGCCGACTTCCGCGAGGGTGCGCTCGCCGCCCAGCTACGCGAGCTGCTCGACAAGTAGCTGATCTAGCTACACCCCGTAGACAACCGGTGGTGTACGGGTGGATTTCGCACGGTGGACCATTCGACTGGTCCAGGCGTCCCGACGGTTCCGAAAGGCGGCTGTCGGGTACGATGCCGGCTCTAGCTCGTAGGGAGACCATGAGACGAGTAAGGGTCATTGTGCTGGCGCTGTTTCCGGTGCTGGCCGTTATGCCGGCTGCTGACGCATCCGGCGGATCATTCAGCGATGACGAATCCTCGATCCACGAGGTGGACATCGAGGCGCTGTTTGCGGCCGGCATCACCACGGGGTGTGGGTCGGGCCGGTTCTGCCCAGACGAGCCGGTGACCCGGGGGCAGATGGCGGCATTCCTCCGCCGGTCGGGCAAGATCGACCTTCCGGTCAACGCCTCCCCTCCGTTCGCTGATGTCGACGGCCATCTTTTCGAGAATGACATCACCTGGCTGGCCGAGCGGGGCATCACCAAGGGGTGTAACCCACCGGCAAACGACCACTACTGCCCGGACGACCCGGTCACCAGGGCGCAGATGGCAGCGTTTCTGGTGAGGGCGCTCGAGTTGGGCGCAGCCACAGACCCGGATCCGTTCGTCGACGACACCGGCTCGATCTTCGCCGATGCCATCGCTCGTCTCGCCAACGCCGGAATCACCAGGGGGTGCAACCCACCCGCAGACGATCAGTACTGCCCGGACGACCCGGTCACCAGAGCGCAGATGGCGAGCTTCCTGGTGCGTGCCTTCGATCTGGCGGTCCCGCCGGTCGGTCGCCCGCTGATCCGGGCCGACGACATCTCATACCTGGGGGCTTTCGCTCTGCCCGGCGGCACCTTCGAAGCCTCCCGGTTCGGATACGGAGGCGGGGCATTATCGGTGCTCGACGACACCCTGTTCGTCGGTGGGCATGCCTGGGACCCGGGAACTCTCGCCCAGGTCGCAATCCCGGCAACCCTGGGAACTGGTGAATGGTCAACGCTGCCGGTGGCGACTGTGCTCCAGCCGTTCGCCGACGTCACCGACGGCACCTTCGGCTCGGGATGGACCCTCTACGGGACGATGCCGTGGGGCGGGCGGCTGATCGTGGCCGCATCCATCTACTACGACGCCGCCGGCAACCAGACGACCTCACACGGTGCCTCGAGTTTCGACCTGTCCGATTCGAGCGACTTCACCGGACTCGGGGCGATAGCGGCGGGGGCGCCTCCCCGCTCCCAGGGTGGATACATGACGCCGATCCCGGTGGAATGGCAGTCGCTGTTGGGCGGTCCCGCCCTCACCGGCCAGTGCTGTATCCCGATCATCAGCAACACCTCGTCGGGCCCGGCCGCAACCGTGTTTGACCCGACCGAGATCGGCGACGACCCGTCCGGCGCCACGCTGCTGTGGTACCCGCTTGCTCACGAGATCGTCGACGGCACCACCCAGAACGAGACATTCAATCTGGCCACCTCCGTGGTGGGTGCGGCGTTCCCGACTGGATCGCGCAGTGTGCTGTTCTTCGGCCGGCACGGCACCGGTCCCTACTGCTACGGCATCGGGACCGACGACCCGGATCTGCACGGTGAGCCCACCGGCAGCGGCGACGTCTATTGCTATGACCCCGTCCACAGCAGCAAGGGCACCCATGCCTACCCGTATCGCCACCAGGTGTGGGCATACGACGCCGCGGATTTGCTGGCGGTACTCGACGGCGATGCCGAGCCCTGGGAGCCCCGCCCTTATGCCGTTTGGGAGTTGGAGGGAATGGCCGACGGCGGCACCGCCACCGCAGTCGCTGCCACCTTCGCCCCGGCAACCGGCCGCCTCTACTTCACCGAGGCCTACGGCGAGCGACCGCAGGTTCATGTCTTTCAGATCACGCCTTGAGTACATACGTCGCAGGCCGACGGGTCGAGGTCCTCTACTTCCTGCGGACCGACCCGCGCCTACCCGAGGGTAGATTCGAGGAATGAAGGTTCTTGTTACAGGCGCCACCGGCTACATCGGAGGACGACTGGTCCCACGCCTACTCGAGCGGGGCCACGCAGTGCGCTGCATGACCCGCGACTGGGAGTCGCTGACACTCGATCCGTGGCGAAACGAGGTCGAAGTGGTTTCGGCGGACGCGTTAAATCCCGCAAGCCTTGGCCATGCGTTGGAGGGATGCGACGCCTCGTTCTTCCTCATTCACGCGATGAAGGGCCCGAAAAAACGCTTTGCCGACGAGGGCCGGCGGGCTGCCGCCAACTTCCGTGACGCTGCCGACCGTGTAGGTCTACAAAGGATCGTCTATCTCGGCGGTCTCGGCGCGGAGGAAGACGAGCTCTCCGAGCATCTCGCTAGCCGCCAGGAGGTGGGGAGGATCCTCGCTTCGGGCAAGACCCCGGTGACCGAGCTGCGGGCGGCGGTGATCATCGGTTCTGGATCGATGTCGTTTGAAATGATCCGCCACCTGACCGAGGTGCTGCCGATCATGATGACCCCGCGGTGGGTCAAAACCCAATGTCAACCTATAGCAGTCCGCGATGTCCTGCAGATTCTCATATCGACGTTGGATGACCACGACCCGGCGAGCAGGATCTACGACATCGGGGGCCCGGACACCCTCACGTATGGAGACATGATGCGCATATACGCCGAGGTCGCGGGTCTCCGGAAGCGGATGGTCATACCACTTCCCATCTTCAGCGCCCGGCTATCGGCTCCGCTCGTCGGCCTGGTAACCCCGCTGCCGGTGAATGTGGCGCGGCCCCTCATCGAGAGCGTTCTGAACGATGTCGTCGTTCGGCGACCGTCGCCACCCGGGTTCAAACCGAGCACCCTCATCCCATACCGCGAGGCGCTGAAGCGTGCGCTCTACTCGGTATCGCACTCCGAGGTCGAAACGAGATGGTCCGACGCTCTCACGGCACCTGGCGCACCCCTTCCCGGGGATCCGGCTTGGTCGGGAAGACTGACACAGACCGACCGGCGAGTTGCCGACTCTTCCGCTCGACCCGAGGATCTCTTCTGGGCCGTCACACGGATTGGGGGCGACGTCGGCTACTACGCCATGAACTGGGCGTGGATGGTCCGCGGCTGGATCGACCAATTGTTGGGCGGTGTGGGCCTACGCCGCGGGCGCCGCCACCCCGAGGAATTGCGCCCCGGCGAGTCGCTCGACTTCTTTCGCGTTGCCGAGATCGAGCCCCATATCGGTCGTCTGCTCCTGCAGGCTGAGATGAAGGTTCCCGGTACCGCGTGGCTCGAATGGTCGGCGGAGCCGGCTCCCGGGGGCTCTCGACTGGTCCAGACGGCGTGGTTTGTGCCGCGGGGTTTGCTTGGCCGCCTCTACTGGTGGGTGCTCTTGCCATTCCATGCTCCGATCTGGCGGCTCATGGTTTCCCGAATGGCCAGAACGGCCGAACGACGAGTGGACATCGGCATATAAGAGCAGGCGCGAGATTGGAGCCCCATCTCCGACCAACGCAAGTCGTCGCATTCCACTCGGCAATCGTGAGTTCGTATGCGTGGAGGCGGGTGGGGAGCACCCGAGCCCCGAGAATCGCCGGGCCCAGGTCTGGCACCAATTGAACGACAGACCACTAGTTGCCGGGCCCACCTGCTAACTACACCCTTGTAATCAAGGCGCCCTTTCCACGTATACTCGTGGACATGCCTGACTCCCCACTTCTCGAGGGTCTCAACCCTGCCCAACGGCAGGCCGTCGCCGCGGTCGACGGTCCGTTGCTGGTGGTCGCGGGGGCGGGGTCGGGGAAGACGCGGGTGCTCACCCGAAGGGTTGCGCACCTGATCCGTGACCACAACGTGTCGCCCTTTGCAGTCCTGGCGATCACGTTCACCAACAAGGCCGCCGGTGAGATGAAGGACAGGGTCGAGGCGCTGGTCGGGAGTGTCGGCCGGGACATGTGGGTGTCGACATTCCACAGCGCGTGTAGCCGGATTCTGCGCCGGGAGGCACACCGGCTCGGCTACCGGAGCGCCTTTTCGATTTACGACTCGCCGGATTCTCTGCGTCTGGTCACGATGTGCATCAAGGACCTCGACCTCGATCCCAAGAAGTTCCCACCTCGTAGCCTGCGGGCCGCCATCTCGAATGCCAAGAACGAGCTGATCGACTACGAGACGTTCGCATCGTCCGACTCCGGGTTCTATCACGAGAAAGCGGCGGATGTCTACCGCCTCTATCAGCAGCGTCTCGTCGAAGCATCGGCCATGGATTTCGACGATCTGCTGATGCTGACCGTCGATCTGTTCCGGGTCCATCCCGACGTTCTCGCGCGCTATCAGGAGCGCTTCCAGTACGTGCTGGTGGACGAGTACCAGGACACCAACCACGCCCAGTACGTGCTGGTGCGGTTGCTCACCGACAAGCATCGCAACCTGTGTGTGGTCGGTGACGGTGATCAGAGCATCTACCGGTTCCGGGGGGCCGACATCCGCAACATAAACGAGTTCGAAAAGGACTTCCCTGACGCCCAGATCGTGATGCTGGAACAGAACTACCGGTCCACCGAGACCATTCTCCAGGCAGCCAACTCGGTCATCGCCAACAACCCCAACCGCAAGCCAAAGCGGCTGTGGACCGAGTTTGGCCACGGCGAGCAGATCGTGAGCTACGAGGCGGAGGACGAGCACGACGAGGCGGTGTTCGTAGCCGAGACTGTTGCCGATCTGCGGGCACAGGGGCGCGATGCACGCGACGTCGCCGTCTTCTACCGGACCAACGCCCAGAGCCGTGTCCTAGAAGAGACGTTCGTCAAGCACGGACAGCCGTACCAGGTGGTAGGTGGGGTCAAGTACTACGACCGTCGCGAAGTCAAGGATGTGCTGGCATACCTCCGCGTCGTGGCAAACCCCGACGACACTGTCGCCGCTAAACGTATCGTCAATGTGCCAAAACGGGCCATCGGGGCGACGAGCGTCGGCCACGCCGACCGGCACGCGGAGACCAACGGCATCTCGTTCGTCGAGGCATTGCGAACGGCGGGTGACAACGGACGGCTCTCCTCACGTGCCCAGAGAGCAATGCTCGACTTCGTCGGGTTGATCGACCACCTAACGTTCCTCGCCGAGCAAGGCCCGACGGCGGCGCTGGAGGCGGTGCTGTCCGAGACCGGCTACATGGATATGATCCGCAGCGAGCGATCGGTCGAAGCCATCGGCAGGGAGGAGAACCTGCGTGAGCTGGTGTCGGCGGCGGCGGATTTCGAGGAGAACGGCCCGGTTGATTACGGACGTGACGAATGGGCAGCACTCGATGGGCTCCGCAAGACCGAGCTTTTCCTGGAGTCGATAAGCCTCGTCACCGACGTCGACAGCTACGAGGACTCCGACGTCGTGACTCTGATGACGCTGCACAACGCCAAGGGTCTCGAATTCCCGGTCGTGTTCATCGTCGGGATGGAAGATGGCGTGTTTCCTCACATGAGGTCGCTGGGTGATCCTGTTGAGCTCGAGGAGGAGCGGCGGCTCTGCTACGTGGGTATCACGCGGGCGATGCACCGGCTATTCCTCAGCCGTGCCTGGTCACGCAACATGTTCGGGTCGAGCAACTACAACCCACCTAGCCGGTTCCTCAAGGAAGTCCCGCCGGGACTCGTCACCGAGGCGAGAAAACGGCCAAAGCGCTCGAGGCTCGCGGTGTCAGGAGCTCGTCCTGTCGTCAAGGCCGCCGAGCTGTCGGCGGGTGACAGGGTGCGTCACGCAAAATGGGGGGAAGGCACGATTCGCCGGGTCGCCGGTGTCGAGGCCGTCGTCGAGTTTGCCGGTCTCGGCACAAAGCATCTCCACCTCGAGCTGGCGCCGTTGGAGAAGGTGTAGGAAGCCCACTTGGTCCGTCACGCGGGAGGTTGGTGTGGATCGCCTGTTCCTGCTCCCAAGCGCCGCCGTGCGCGCCGGATTGTCGGTGGGGGAACCGCCACTGCAGCTCTCACTCCTGCCATCTAGAGACGGCCGTGGTCGTGGGCGACTATTGTCTCGGCCTGTATGCCGATTCGGATTCTCATCGCAAAACCGGGGCTCGACGGACATGATCGCGGAGCCAAGGTCGTTGCCCGCGCCCTGCGCGACGCAGGCTGTGAAGTCATCTATTCGGGTCTTCACCAAACCCCCGAACAGATTGTCGAAACCGCAATTCAGGAAGATGTCGACGGGGTCGGTCTCTCGGTGCTGTCGGGAGCGCACATGACCTTGTTCCCGCGCATCGTGGAGTTGCTGCGTGCACGCGAGGCAGAGGACATCGTCGTGTTCGGTGGTGGAATCATCCCAGATGACGACATCGCACGACTAAAAGAAGCCGGGCTCGAAATGCTGTTTACGCCCGGCACACCGCTATCTGAGATTACTGACTGGGTGGGGACCCGATTCCCGGGGTAACTGCGAGCTCGAGAGCACTTGTGCTGATCGCGGCGTCGGCGTGAAGGAGGCAGCAACTTGAAGATCCACGAGTTCCAGGCGAAGGAACTGATGAAGGCTCGCGGGATACCCGTTCCCCAGGGGTACGAGGTCTCTTCGGTCGCCGAAGCCATCAGCGCAGTTGCGCCCCTTGTCGAGGCGAGCGGGAGCCCGATCGTTGTCGTCAAGTCACAAATCCACGCCGGGGGGCGTGGCAAGGGGCGTTTCAAGGAGGAGCCGGAACTGGCCGGGGTGAACGTGGTCACAGACGGGATCAACGGCGGCATTGAAGCCACAAAGCGCAAAGTGGGTGAGCTGGCAGCCCGAATGCTGGGCTCGACGCTCGTGACCGTTCAGACGGGCGCCGCCGGCAAGGAGGTGACTCGGCTCTACGTCGAGCAGGGTATCGACATCGATCGGGAGCTCTACCTGTCGGTAGTGCTCGACCGCTCGACGAGCCGCAACATCGTGATGGCCTCCACCGAGGGCGGTACCGAGATCGAAGAGGTTGCCGCCGAGACCCCGGAGAAGATCATCAAAGCAGAGATCGACCCTGGTCTCGGGCTTCTCGACTTCCAGGCGAGACAGCTGGCATACGGGCTCGGGCTCGAGGGGGCGGCGTTCAAGAATGGCGTCAGGTTCGTCAAGGCTCTCAGCGAGGCGGCCCGGGAGCTGGATACGGACCTGGTCGAGATCAACCCGCTGGTGGTGACCACCGACGGGCGAGTGATGGCCCTCGACGCAAAGATGAGCTTTGAAGCAAACGCCCTTTACCGACATCCCGAGGTCCAGGACATGCGCGATCTCAGCGAGGAGGACGCGGCCGAGATCGAAGCGTCCGGTTACGGGCTCAGCTTCATCAAGCTGGACGGAACCATTGGGTGCATGGTCAACGGGGCCGGTCTGGCGATGGCAACGATGGACATCATCAAATACGTCGGTGGGGAGCCGGCGAATTTTCTCGATGTCGGCGGGGGTGCCGAGAAGGAGCAGGTGGCCGCCGCGTTCAAGATCATCACCCGCGATCCCAGGGTCCGGGGGATATTTGTCAACATCTTCGGCGGCATCATGCGTTGTGACACCATTGCACAGGGTGTCATAGACGCCGTTGCAGAGGTTGGGTTGCGGCTGCCGCTCGTCGTGCGCCTCGAGGGAACCAACGTTGAGCTAGGCAAACAGATACTCGACGAGTCCGGTCTGAACATTCTTAGCGCCACCGACATGAAGGACGGCGCTCAGAAGATCCTGGAGGCCACCCGAACATGAGCGTTCTCATCGACTCAGGGACCAAGGTCATCGTCCAGGGGATGGGCAAGACGGGAAGGTTCCATACCGACAAGGCGGTCGCATACGGGACGCAGATGGTCGGCGCCGTTCACCCGTCTCGCGCCGGGGGAACCGAGATATTCGAAGGTGAGACCGACCACTCGGGAGTGCCGGGCCGTCCCGATGCGTACCACGTCGAGGTGCCGATCTTCCGCTCCGTCATCGAAGCGGTGGCGGCGTCCGGGGCCACGGTGAGCGTGGTGTACGTCCCCCCACCCTTTGCCGCCGATGCGATCATGGAGGCCGCCGATGCGGGTATCGAGCTCGTCGTCTGCATCACCGAAGGAATCCCGGTTGCCGACATGGTCGAGGCCAAGAGCTACCTGGCGCCCAGGAGCACCAGGCTGGTCGGCCCGAACTGTCCCGGTGTGATCACGCCCCGGCAATGCAAAATCGGGATCATGCCCGGTTACATCCACGAGGCCGGGCGGATCGGTGTGGTCAGCCGCTCGGGGACGCTCACCTACGAGGCGGTGCATCAGCTGACCCAAGTTGGCCTGGGTCAGACGACCGCGATCGGGATCGGAGGCGATCCCGTGAACGGCACCGATTTCATTGACTGTCTGAACATGTTCAACGAAGATCCCGAGACAGAGGGTGTGATCATGATCGGCGAGATCGGAGGCACCGCCGAAGAGGAGGCTGCGGCCTGGATCACATCTCACATGACCAAGCCGGTCGCCGGTTTCATCGCAGGGACTACGGCGCCGTCCGGGAAGCGTATGGGCCACGCAGGGGCAATCATCGCCGGGGGTAAAGGGACCGCGGCGGACAAGATCAACGCCCTCGAGGCGGCAGGGGTCATGATCGCACCGACGCCTACCGATATGGGTCAGGCGATGCTCACTGCTATGAGCACCGACAACTGAACACCATCGGGGCATGTTTATCCTGCCCGCAGTACGAGCGCCACAATCCGAACGCCGAAGGGGTGGCAGATGAATCGAACGAAGGTCCGGCGCGCACTGCTGTCGGTCAGCGACAAGACAGGGCTGCTGGATCTGGGGGCGCGGCTCGTCTCGGCGGGAGTAGAGCTCGTTGCATCGGGAGGCACCGCGGCCGCCCTGCGGGCCGGCGGGTTGCCGGTGACTCCTGTTGAGCAGATCACGAAGTCAGCGGAAATGCTCGACGGCCGTGTCAAGACACTCCACCCCGCAATCCACGGTGCGATACTCGCCGATCTGAGCAGCCCCGAGCACCGACAGCAGCTTTACGACCGTGGGCTCGTCCCGATCCAGCTGGTCGTAGTCAACCTGTACCCGTTCGAGGCCGGGGTGGCGCGGGGTGATGCGAGCGACGACGAGCTCGTCGAGCTGATCGACATCGGAGGCCCGACAATGGTGCGGGCCGCGGCGAAGAACCACAGATGGGTCGGGATCGTCACTTCTCCAGATCAGTATCAAGAGGTCGCGGGTGCCATCGCAGCCGGCGGGCTCGACGATGAGCTGCGACGGAGGCTCGCCAGGGCAGCGTTCTACCGCACCGCAAGCTACGACGCGGCCATCGTGTCCTGGCTGGAGAGTGGGGAGAGCGATGTGCCCGAGCGCATGGTCCTGGCTTTCAATCGAGTCGCTGAGTTGCGCTACGGCGAGAACCCGCACCAGGCGGCAGGCCTGTACACCGAAGCGGGCCGGCGTGGCTGGTGGACCGCGATGAGGCAGTTGCAGGGCAAAGAGATGTCGTTCAACAACTATCTCGACACCGAGGCCGCCTGGCGACTCGTCAACGAGTTCAGGGACCCGACGGCCGTGATCGTCAAACACGCCAATCCGTGTGGGGTGGCCAGCCGGCGTAGCATCCAAGAGGCGTACATCACGGCGTGGGAGTGCGATCCAGTCTCGGCTTTCGGTGGTGTCGTCGCCATAAACACCACCGTGGACACCCCGACTGCCCGGTTGATCGTCGAGAACTTCGTCGAAGTAGTGATAACCCCGTCGGTTGACGATGACGCAGCCGAGCTGTTGGCGTCGAAAAAAAACCTGCGAGTTCTGGTTGCCCCGCCGCCGGGAGACGGTGACCTGGACTTACGGCGGATCGAGCACGGCTTCGTTGTTCAGCATCGTGATCAGGTGGGTCTCCCCATTTCGGGGAAGATGCCCGGCAAATGGGAGTCTGTTGGCGAGCGCCCCCTGACCGCCGACATGTTGGTGGATCTCCAGTTCGCGTGGGCTGTTGTCGCCCACACGAAGTCGAATGCCATCGTCATCGCCAAGGACCGAGCAGCAGTGGGGATCGGAGCGGGTGACCAATCCCGGGTTGGGGCGGCCACCCGGGCGCTCGACCAGGCGGGCGACCGTGCCTATGGAGCGGTGGTCGCGTCGGATGCTTTCTTCCCGTTCCGGGACAGCATCGATCAGCTGGGTCGTGCCGGGGTGATCGGTGTCGTCGAGCCCGGCGGATCGATGCGTGACGAGGATGTGGTGGCGGCCGCCGATGAGCATCGCATGGCGATTGTGTTCACGGGCAGGAGACACTTCAAGCATTGAGTGCCCAAATACTCTCGGGCAAGGAAGTCGCGGCAGTCGTCCGCGAGGAAGTCGGCCAGCGCGTGTCGGCCCTTCGCGACCGGGGCAAGTCCGTCGGTCTGGCCACGGTGCTGGTCGGCGAGGACGCAGCGTCCCAGGTGTATGTCCGCAGCAAGCACCGATCGGCAGAGAAAGCCGGGATGCTGTCGTTCGACCACCATCTGTCTGCCGGGTCGACCCAGCAGGAAGTCGAGGACATGGTCCGCCGGCTCAACGCGGACCCCCAGGTCGACGGGATGATCGTTCAGCTGCCGCTTCCCGGTGATCTCGACGGCAACAGAGCCGTCGAGACGATCGACCCTGCCAAGGACGCCGACGGTCTCCACCCCTTCAATCTGGGTCTGCTGATGTTGGAGCGGGGACGGCTGCAACCCGCGACCCCGAGCGGGATCATGCGGATTCTCGGCTACTACGGGATCGAGACCAGCGGCAAGTTTGCCGTGATCATCGGCCGTTCGTTCCTTGTGGGCAAGCCGATGGCGATGCTTCTCGGCGCCAAAGGTGCCGATGCCACGGTTGTACAGACACACTCCCGCACCCGCGACCTCACCGAGCTGACCAAACAGGCCGACATCCTGGTTGCCGCCATCGGTCGGCCCAGCTACGTACACGGATCGCAGATCAAGCCCGGTGCGGTCGTCATCGACGTAGGTATCAACCGCACCGACGATGGGTTGGTAGGCGATGTCGACTTTGAGTCGGCGGTCGAGGTGGCCGGTGCCATCACGCCGGTCCCCGGTGGCGTCGGTTTGATGACGGTTGCCGCCCTCATGGAGAACACGGTTACGGCCGCCGAGCTGTCGATCTCGTGAGAGAACCCCGGGTACGATTGCTCTCGGTCAACTAGTGTCCTGTCGGAGTCGATTGTCTGGAGGACATGGCCGATGGCCACACCTATTGCAATGGGCCCCGACGGGCTCCAGGTTGCAGACGAGCCCATCATCCCTTTTATAGAAGGCGATGGCATCGGGCCCGATATTTGGGCGGCAGCACAGGCTGTGTTTGACGCAGCATTGGAGAAGGCGTACGGCGGATCGCGCCGGGTCGCTTGGCTCGAGGTCCTGGCCGGTCAGAAGGCCTTCGATCAGACCGGGCAGTGGCTGCCCGACGAGACCGTCGATACGTTTCGCAGCCACCTGGTCGGGATCAAGGGGCCGCTGACAACCCCGGTTGGCGGTGGCATTCGCAGTCTGAATGTGGCACTGCGTCAGATCCTCGATCTCTACGTCTGTCTACGACCGGTGCGTTGGTATCGCGGGGTGCCCTCACCGGTTCGCACACCGGAGCTCGTCGACATGGTCATCTTCCGGGAGAACACCGAGGATGTCTACGCCGGCAGGGAGCTAGAGGCCGGTAGCGAGGGGGCGATACAGCTCCTGGATTTCCTGGACGAGACATTTGGATGGGAGATCAACCGTGATAGCGGTCTCGGGATCAAACCCATCTCGGAAACAGGCTCGAAGCGTCTGATCCGGGCCGCCGTGCAATACGCATTGGACAACGATCGCCGTTCTGTGACCATTGTGCACAAGGGCAACATCATGAAATTCACCGAAGGTGCCTTCCGCAACTGGGGCTACGAGGTCGTGCGTGACGAGTTCTCAGATGTAGCCGTCTCGTGGGAAGACTGTGGGGGTGATGCCGGCGACAAGCTCCTGGTCCAGGATGTCATCGCCGACGCGTTCCTCCAGCAGATCCTGACACGGCCTGCCGAGTATGACGTTGTCGCCACCATGAATCTGAACGGCGACTACATGTCCGATGCCCTCGCCGCCCAGGTAGGTGGAATCGGCATTGCCCCGGGCGGGAACATCAACTATGTCACGGGTCATGCCATCTTCGAGGCGACCCATGGAACGGCCCCCAAATACGCGGGAATGGACAAGGTAAACCCCGGTTCGGTGATCCTGTCGGGTGAGATCATGTTCCGATACCTGGGGTGGCACGAGGCAGCCGAACTCATCGTCAAGGGGCTGGAGGGAGCCATTGCCGACAAGATCGTCACCTACGACTTTGCACGCCTAATGGAGGGCGCCACCGAGGTCAAGACGTCGGAGTTCGCCGCCGCCGCAATCGAGCGAATGTAAAGGGGAGTCATCCAATGAGCAAGATCACAGTTGTGGGCGCCGGCAAATACGGATCGGCGACGGTACAGCGTCTCTCAGAGTGGGACATCGTCGAAACGGTCGTGATGACCGACATTGTCGAGGGGCTACCCCAGGGGCTGGCGCTCGACATGAACCAGAGTCGTCCCGTCATGGGGCACCGTACGTTGGTCGTCGGCACCAACGACTACGCCGCCAGCGCGGACAGTGACGTTGTCATCATCACTGCAGGGCTGCCCCGCAAGCCGGGGATGTCTCGGATGGATCTGCTGGGAGTGAATGCGAATATCGTCAAGGGGGTCACAGAGGAGATCGTGCGTTACTCACCAAACGCCGTCTTGATCGTTGTGACCAATCCTCTCGACCAGATGACGACACTTGCCGCTCAAGTGTCGGGATTCCCTCGAAATCGTGTCTTTGGTCAGGCAGGCATTCTCGACAGCTCCCGGTTCGCACACTTCATATCCGAGGCGACGGGCGTCGACATCCAGAGCATCGAGGCCTTCACTCTTGGCAGCCATGGTGCGACGATGGTGCCGGTACCGTCGCTCTGTCGCGTCGACGGCAAGCCTCTCACGGAGGTGCTGTCACCCGGTACGATCGCAGATCTGGTGGAGCGCACTCGCAACGGTGGTGCCGAGATAGTCGGGTTGTTGAAGACTGGAAGCGCCTACTTTGCCCCGTCGGCTGCGGCGGCATGTATGGCCAAGGCCGTGATCGAAGATTCGGGAAAGCACATGCCGGTGTGTGCGTGGACCACGGGTGAGTACGGCATCACGGATGTCTATCTGGGTGTGATGGCAGAGATCGGAGCTGCCGGAGTCCGTCATATCGTCGAGGAGTCTCTAACCGACGAAGAGAAGGCTGCTCTTGTGAACGCGGCCGAAGCCGTCAAGGCGAAGGTCGCCGATCTAGCTGAGATCGACCTCTGATCGCTCGGCCTCGGAGGCTGGTGTGAATCGCCTGTTCTGGCTCGCCGGCGATTGATCACACCTTTCTTTACGTGCTACGAGCCGTCCGGGCTTGGCGCTGATGAGCCTTTGCCAGTTCGAGCGCCGCCTGGATTTCTGCGGCGCTGGCTTCTGCGGCGGCGCGCTGACGTTCGGCCCGCTCCTGGTTGATGATGATGTCTCGGCGCTTCGCCCATAGCGAAATGGCTCCGATCACCACTATGAGCATCCCGAGGAGCGCCACGAAGTAGCCGGACGTGACCTGGGTGTCGTTGTAGTCACCGATGAGCTGGGTGGTGCCGGTCTCTTCTGTCTGGGCAGTGAGCAGATTGACCCTGGCGGCGGCCGCCGAGAGGGCGATGGCGAGCCAGCCACCGGTGGCCATGTAGATCATCATCCGGTTCGACGAGAGTTGGGGATGCTTCCCGGTAGACGCCAAGCCAAGGACGAGCACAGCGGCGATGGCGATCCACACCCATGGCCGTGCCGTACGCGATTGCCCGAACACCAGCAGGTTGAGCAGCAGGATCGCCGCAACCGTGGTGCCGATCGTCACGAAAGCGCGAGTTGTCGAATCGACAGACGTGAGCGCCATTCTGACCGCCTTGGATGCGATGTATCCACCAAGGATTGCCAGAAGCCAGCCGAAGAGGCCGCCGCCCATCGAGGTCTCGCTGCCACCGTAAATGGCCGCGGCAGCGACCGCGCCGAGGGCCATCAGGGCGGCGAACACTCTGCTCCACAGCGGTTGAACGGAGATCTCGACCATGGTGACCACGGCGTAGACCAATGCCAGTGCGCCGATGGTGAAGATCACTGCTCCGTGAATCGATTGGTAACCACGCACCGACCAGGGATCGACGATGTAGAGCGTGTCCGGGTCCATACGGGCGAGTTCCCAGACTATCGAAGCCATGGTCAAGACTGCCCCGAAGATGAGCAATACCTGTGGCCGGTAACGTTTCAACTAGGTGCCTTTCCGCCGGATTCACCTACTTTACCGGCCTCACCCCAGGGAGTCCCGCCGGGACGAACAGGTCAACCTACGAAGTAGAACCCGACCATGATGGCTGCCAGCCAGAGGGCGACGGCCAGAGCGATGTGCAGAGGGGAAGAAGCCGGGGCGGGTTCGTCGGTTCGTGGCTGCATTGGCACAGGAGATTAGCAACGAATCGGTCGGGACGATTCAGCGATAACCGAAATGGCTCATGTGAGGCCAAGTGATGGCGCGGACGTACATTTTGACATGACGTGGCATTGACTCCCGCCAGGCTTCATCGGCACGCAAGGTTGTCGTTCCCTGTTGAAACCGGACGGGGTTACCGGAGATGTTGTGCGATGGTGTGATGTCGACCTCGTGTGACGACACAAATGGGGCCGACAAGTCCCCGAGCTCGACCAACTCGAGAATACCGGCTACCTCCTTTGCAGGGTCTGCGATGAAGTCCTCGTATCGCATCTGGAGGTACTTCGAGTCGTCGTGCCACTCCCATTCGACCAGCCGGTTGCGATATACCCACGCGAGCGACGAGACGGTCGAGCTGTGCTGGTCCATGTAGATCTGGGTGCCACCCCTCTGGTATCCGACCTTCTTCCGCAAACTGTGGGCGACTCCGCGCGGATCACGGATCAAATGCAGTACCGAGACGTCGAAATCGGCGAGCGATGCCGCAACGGCGCAATGCCACGGCGATTTGGATGCGTCAACCAGCAGCCGGGCCCCGGTTTCAGCGGCCGCGGCGCGATATAGACGGGCCAACATCGCTGCGTATTGATCGGCCCGGTGCGCGATCTTCCTGCCCACCCACGGAAGCCGCCGCTTCAACAGCCAGGTGTTGCCAAGACCTCGTGATGCTTCGTGTGCGCCGGCCGCGACTGTGGGCGCGGGTTCGGGGAATGCGCGCGAGGCGATCGGCTGCCAGGTGGGGCATCGGCTGAAAGGCTCGCCACAGGAGCACATCAGATCGTCGCCAAAACCGCGTTCCCAGATGTTGTTGATCTCTCCCAGCGTGGTGACCCCCGGGACGCTGCCGAGCACATTGGCGAGGATGGTCGATCCGCTTCGCCCCCATCCTGCGATGACGAGGACTCGCACACGGTCGGGGATCTCATGAGCATCCGGGTCGGTTGCGAAGCTACGCTCTGGGTGTTCCATGTCAGACATTGCCTCGTATCGAGTTGTCTTCCGCCGAGTCGGCTACTACACATTCGTGGTAGGGGCGACCCTGCTGGTGCACCACGATGTTTTTGCCGGGTTGGGCGAATCGATCACGTCGTTGGCGCGTCGCAACAGCGAGGCGTACGTTCTCATGCTGCTTCCGGCGTACTGGGATCTGTTCTGTGGCGCCGCCGATCCGACCGGGGAGCGGGAGCGCGCCGGTGTTGGCGGTCCGGTCGCGATCGCCGGCCAAGTCTTCTGGTTCACTGCGCTTCTGATCGCCGTCGCCGTGCTCCAGACCGGGTTGGTGGGGCAACTTCGCGACGAGATCCCACAATCGGTGGTTACGCTCGGGGAATCGTTTGTGGCGATCTTTGGCATCACTCTTTACCTCGGATGGTCTCGCGCGATCATCAGCCGCGACCGCAGCGTGATCGACGGTCGCCCGACCGTCCCCGGTTCCACCCGGCTTCTCTACTACCTCGTTGTTCTGATCGCAGCCATATCGGCCGAGCAGTCGTGGATGATTGGCAACCTTCCGGTCGACGTAGGGACCTGGTTCCAGATAAACACCGAAGCGTATGCGGCGATGCTCTTGATTCCGTTGTACTTCGACCTCATCGCCGGCTCCGGGCGTCGATGGGTGAGGGTGGTGTGGTACTCGGGGTTGCCTGCGACGCCGCTTGTCGTCCAACTGGCGATCCATTTCGGGCTGGCTCCAGGGTCCTTGTGGGCATGGCTGGAAACAACAACTGAAGCGTTCATAGCGACTTTTGTTGTTTCGGCGTACTTCGATGTGCTGAGGGGAACGTGGAACCATAGTGGACGGTCAGCCGGATCCGATGGAGGCGCACGCGGCGCCGAGGAGCGCATCGAGCCAGGGGAGCGGGGTCGCTCGGAACCTGGCGGACATCTCGAGGGCATATAGAAGTGCTATCACATCCACGTCATCGCGTCGCGTGCCCAAGAGAGCCAGGTCGGCACGGGCAGGCCCGACCGCGCCCGCCAATGCCGTCTCCGGCGGCCTGCCCGCCGACATCGCCGAGTGGAATAGGTAATGGATTGTGTCGAACCCCACCGGGATGTCACCCGAAGTACGTTCCCAGTCCCATACAACCGGCCGGTCGTCGGTGCTGTTCATGTTCCAGGGCGTCCAGTCGCCATGCCAATGACCGAATTCCAGCTCCAGGTCGCCATGGTCCTCGATCAGCTGTATTGGCTTGCCGACGCTGTCTCGGTCCAGCTCGGCGATCCTGCTGCGCAAGAGCAACCAGTATGGGCTTGTGTCGACTCTGGTCCGGTAGCGATCCGAGAGCCCGGCTACCTCGGTCATCACGTCGGGACCCGGGCGTTGCGCGCTCCTGACCGGCACGGACCCCAACGCGGCGCCTGTGACCGAGACGGTGCGGCCTTGCCACTCGCCGAAATGAATGAGGCCGGGCAGACGGATGGTCTGTGTGCGGGGGTGGGTGCCGAGGAATCCGGCTTCGGTGGCGACGAGTTCCTTGGTCAGCTCGTTCCACCCGACCTTGGCGAACCCCATTGTTTCACCTGTCACGTCGAAAACCCTCAGCACCGGCTTTCGGTTGGGGCGTGGAGGGCCCCAGGTTCCGGCCACCACCACTTCGGGTACGCCGAAGACGTCCGCCAGGTATTCATGGAAGGTCTGATGCCGTCCGTTTCCTCGAGATGTCCTTATGCCGATCCGGTCGCGTAGAAGCGGAGCGGCGACACCCGTGCGTAGGCCCCAACCAAAGGCCAGCCGCGCCAGCACGCTTGGTACCGACATGTTGTCCGTCCAGCGATGCGGCGTAGCCCCGCGGGCCTTGCGTGGCCCAAGAGGGACCATGAGAACGGATTCATGGTGTTGCACCAAGGCATGCTCGGTGAATCCCTGGGGTAGCCCGGCGCCGATATGGAGGTCGTCCTCGTCCCAGAGCTCGGCGGCAAGATCGAAGCTCATATGCAGCCCTATTGCCACGGGTACCGCTCCCCGGTTAGCGCAAAGAGCTTCTCGTTGTCCTCCGCGAATGTGGCACACAGCCGTGCGCGTACCGAGTCGGGTACGGTCGAGTGAGCGGTCGGGTTCATCCGTGGGAACTCGTCGGGCATCGAGATCGGTACATCCAGAAACTCGTAGACCCGTCTCAGCGCAGTCTCCGGATGTGCAAACACATGCTCGCTGGCCATTACGAGGAGCCGGTCCCGTCCAAACCGGGTGATGAGGTTGCCCACCTGTTCGATGTAGCGGCCGCGGGCTGTATATGAGAACGTTTGATGCGCAAAGCTGTTGTAACCGGGTTGTAGGTCGATGATCCGCTGCTCCTCACCGTCGAGTCTGGCAGGCTCGGCGTCGAGGGCGGCATCGATACTGAGCTCTTCGTTACCCCGGCGCACCTCATGTTTGTAGTGAGAGATGGCTCGTTCGACGGGATCACGCAGAACCACGATCAGCTTGATCGAAGGCAAGTCGTGCTGAATCCGCTCGGGTGCCAGCGGGTGGAACATGTAGTAGGGACTCGCCTCACCCACACAAAGCGGTGCACCTGTGCGCCTTTCCACCTTTCGGGCATGCACACCCGTCGGGAACTGGAGACGGTACCAGTCGGTACCTCGATGGTACGCGGTGTCGAAGAAGTGGACGCCCTTTTGGAGCCGGGCCGAAGTGATGTTCGGGTGAGCGGTCAGCGCGTTCTGAAGGGAGGTGGTTCCGCCGCGCTGGGTGCCGACGATCAGGTAGTCGGGGAGCCTTCTCCAGCCGAGGGTGGGGCGCAGCGCCAGTGACAGGCCGTCCCACGCGATGGGCCGGAGCCGTCTGCGGAGTTTCGAGTTCTTGTTCATTGTCCGGCCCCGTCCACGGCTCCGATCCGCCTCCGGAGCAACCCGGCGAACGCCGACAGGTCGAGCTGATGTCGCCATCTCCATACGAGCGCCGCATATGCGGCTCCTGCGGATACCACGTACAGCGCGATGACACCGATGCCGCTACCCAGGGTGAGTCTCAGAGCCAAACCGATCAACCCAAAGGTCCCGACCGATGCACCGACCGCCGTCCACCAACGGCGACCGAAGGGGTTGATCCCGAGCAACGACCGCATCTCGAGGAATGGCAGCACGTTGGCTATCACCCTGCTGATTGCCCACGCCAGCGCAGCTCCGTTGAGTCCCATCGACGGAATGAGAATGAGATTCAGCACCACGTTTGCCACCAGCGACGCAGCCGAGTTCCATAGACTCCAGATGCTCTTGCCTGCCATGACCAGAAGGACGTCGATCGAGCCAAAGCTGCTACCAAGCAGGGCTGATCCGGCAAGGATCGCAACTACCGGTGCGGCCTCCTCGAAGTCCGACCCGAACACTCCGAGGATGCCCGGGGCGAAGATCCACGCTCCGAGGAAAGCTGGCCAAGTGAGGCTGATCAACCATGCGGTGGCGACCTGGTACACGTTGTGGGTGCGGTCGGCGTGGCCTCGTGCCAGCAGTGAGGAGAACATGGGCTCAACCGCCTGGCCAATGGCGTCTGTGGCCAGGAAACCGGCTTGGATCAGGCGCGTGGCAACGGTGTAGATAGCCGCGTCGCGCGGCGACATGAGCGCGCCGACGAGCAGCACGTCCAGCCAGAGCACGCCGACCCTGAACATCGACGCCAGAGCCCTGGGCAGTGTGAAGCCCCAGAATTCGCGAGCCGTCTCGACCAAAGGGACAAGACGTCGACTGCGCTGTGGCTGGGTGACTCTGAGTCGTCGTAGCCAGAAGACCGCGACGAGGTATGCAAGCAAGAAGGCCAATGCCCACAAGGCAGCGAGCCATCCGGCCGAGACACCGAGCAGGACCGCTGATCCGACGAGCGCCAGCTGCAATGCGGGTCGTCCGATCCGCTCTGTAGCCACGGTCGGCAGCATCGTCCCGTACCCCCGGGTCGCTCCGAGCACCGCGAGGTTCAGAGCGCCGATCGGGATGAAGCACGAAAGGACGCGAAGCATTGTGGTTACGGCAGCTGCGTGGTCGTCGCCACCAAGTGCTTCGCCCAGCGTCGGCGCCAGTATCGCTCCGGTGACCGCGACGACGACCCCGACAATCAGTACCGGGCCCAGCCCCACGATGAGCAGTTGGTTGGGCCCGGGCCCTTCGGTGAGCGCGAGCGACCGGGATGTGAACCTGAGTAGCCCGGTGTCGGCTCCGATCGCAACGGCAACGATGGCGATATTGAAGAACGCAATCGCCTCGAAGAACACGCCACCGTTGTCTGCGCCAAGACCTGAGGTCACCACGTAGATGAGAGCCATGGACAGGAGAGCGCCGGCAACACTGCCGAGCAGGCTCACACTGCTTCCTCTGGCAAGGTCGGCCGCGTCCGAAACCGTCTCGCTTGTCACCACATCCGGGGTCACATCAGCCACCTAAAAGCCACGTCCGGTGGCATTGGCCCACTTTACGAGGCGATCGGCGCTGATGATGCGGCTGGCGACGACGGGGGCTATGTAGGCGCGTGGCTGTCGCCAGTCGAGGCGGAAGGTCTTCCAGGCGCTTGCCAGCGACCGTCTGGTTTCACCCATCGCAGCCTGCGCAAACGCACGCTGGCCCAGTATCCGGGCAAGACCACGGGGTTCGCCGGAGAACTCCGGTGTTTTGTCCACCAGGAACTCGAGTGCCGAGTCGATCGTTGCCCAGCGGTTGCCAAAGTATGACTTCGGGTGCCATTGGATCTCGGTGACCGCGTCCGGCACGACAAGGATCGAACGGACCCGGGCAGCACGGAGCAGCCAGTCGTAGTCCTCTGCGTAGCCTCCCGGCAGCTCCTCGTCGACAAGGCCCCAACGGTTGATGGCGCTCCGCCGGACGAGGTAGGTCGAAGGATGCGCTTCCATCACTCTGTCCCTGAGCAGGTCGTCAAGACCGATGACTTGGAGCGCGGTCTTGCGGTGTACACGCTTGTCACCGTATGCGACGATGACACTGCCGACGGCAAAATGAGCCTCGGGGTCGTCTGTCACCGCCCGGCACTGCCGGTTGAGCTTGTCGCCGTGCCACATGTCGTCGTCGTCACAGAATGCGATCCATTCGCTACCGGCCAGCTCGATGCCCGTGTTTCTGGCCCCCGCCAACCCCGGCTGCCTCGTGTTGGTCACGACCCGTATCGGGATGTCGTCCGACATCGCTGTAAGTGACTCGTCGGGCTCGGATTGGTCGAAGACCACAACGATTTCGGCGAGGTGCCCGCCCTCCTGTTTGAGCATCGCCCGAATGGCCTTTCGCAACAGCTCCGGCCGGTTGCGGGTCGGGATCACCGCGGTGACGGTACCGCTCATATTCCTCGCGCCGCTCATATCTTCCGCGCCTCCTCCTCGATCGCCATGCCGCGGAGCAGGTCGAGCAGGGAATGGACGTCGGCGAAGGGGCCGTGCTCATCACGATGTGCGACGATACGGGCGGCCAGCTCCGGGCCGATCCCAGGCAGACCCGCAAACGGACCTGCACCGGCGCGGTTGATATCGACCCCAAGCACCACGACCGCTGGAGGGTAGAGCTCGGGTTCGGGCTCAGGTTCGGGTTCGGGCTCAGGTTCGGGTTCGGGCTCGGGCTCAGGTTCAGGCTCTTGTTCGGGTTCGGGCTCGGGCTCAGGTTCGGGTTCGGGCTCGGGCTCGGGCTGGGGTTCGGGCTCGGGTTCGGGTTCGGGCTCGGGCGCAGGTTCCGTTTCGGCTTCAGGTTCGGGTTGTGGGTCGGTGGGTACCCATGGTGTGACCGGTTGACCGTCTAGTTGAGCGATCTTCGGTTGGCCGGCGAATCCTGCCGACACTGCCCAATTGATCAGCCGGCCGAGGCGATCCCGTGGCAGGAGGGCAAAGATGACCAGAGCGATCGCGAACAAGAGGGCGAGCGGTCCCGCGTCGGTTGTCAGGACCACCGTCACGATCACGATGTTGGCCGCAACCGACCCACCGATACCGATCATGATCCGGGCTGCCGGGTCCCGCGGGCGATCGATGTCGATCAACAAGAAGCCGGGGCAGGTGAGCACGAATAGGACACTCAGCGCAGGCTGGACCGGCGCCGACACCTCTGCAAGTACGGCGAGCAACTCGGCGGCGCTGATGACCATGACCCATGTCAGACCCGGCTTGGTTCTGGCGAGCTGACCGATCATGACTGCTCCGCCGGCTCGAAGACGACCGCTCCCTCAGCTTCGAACCCGATCACGAAGAGGCCAGACGACCGTAGCGCATCCTCGACGGTATCGAGCGTCGGGATGAGCGTGTTGCCGAGATCCGATACGGACGCTCGCTGCGACTCCGTCAAGATGACGTAGCCACCGCTGTAAGTCGTTGGGTCGGTCAGCCATCTGTGGAGGACCTCGGCGGGGTCGGACATCATGTGCTCGAGCGCCTGCTCCGGGAGCCGGTCAATGGTGAGGTACGTCCTTTGTTCCGTGTTGCGGTAGAGGCGGGGGTAGTCGCGTGTGCCTTCCACGATGAGCGAAAACGGTGGTGCGTTTGCGATGACGTACTCGGCTGCGGCGACCTCGCCATCGCTGAACACCTGACGCCGGTCGGCGCCGAAGTCGGCGACCAGCAGGCCTGGAACGAGACCAACCAGGATGACACCCAGCAGGACGCGAGACGGTGAGTTGCCACGGGTCACGTTGGTTGGAAACCATACCGAGGCGGCAAGGAAGGCGGCGAACGGTAGAGCGAACAGATATGCCCTGAGGACGAGCTCGCCACCATACGAGCTCACAAAGAAGAGCGCCACGGGTGCGGCCGCGAGCAGGATCAGCCAACCGGAGCGTTGGCCCGCGGCCCGCCGCCGGATCAGCCCGATTCCTGCGAGTACAAAGATGGCGGCGCTCAGCAAGCGGCTGATGAGAGAGATGTTCCGCTGCGCGTCGCTCACACTGCCGTAGTCGGCGAGCGTGCTGTCGACGTTGCCGGCGACGCCGCCGAATTCCCTCATCACGTTCTGAGCATGAGCGAACACGAAGTCTCGGGCAGGACCGAAGAACCAGACGACCGTGATCGCGATCATCGTCCACAGCGGCCACTTGACCCGAAGCTGCTTGAAGATGATGAGCGCGCCGATCGCCGCGATGGTGACGATAGGGGTCAACTGGTGAGACGAGGCGATCATCACCATTGCGAGCACCAGGACCCCGGCGACGACACGTGCAGCCGGACTGCCGGGCTCAAAGCCGTCGTCGCTCAGCTCGGCTGTGTCGCTGATCGATCTCGAGTACCAGCGCAGCAGAATCGCCATCACGAGCAGATACATGAAGAAAGCGACCGCCTGCGGGGCGAAGTAGTCCTGGCCGACCCACGAGCCGATGACAAAGAAGACGATCGCCGTCCAAATGAGGCTCTGATTGGCGGTGAACGCCCGGAACATCATGTAGAGAGCCCCGATAAACAGCAGGTTGAACACGATGGGCGCCCAGGCGGCGTACGACAGGGCGGACTCGAGGCCGCCGGCGTCGGTTATCCAGGCGTTGATGCCGAAGAACCCCGGCCAGTTGTGGTAGACGGCAAGGTCGCCCGCACCCGGGTTCACGTCGCCAAAGCGCTGGATGTAGTCGACCACGCCCACGTGTTTCCATGCCCATGATGCGCGCATGTGCTCGTATGCGAACACCGGGAGCCCGTGGAGCATCACCGCCAGTGCTGTGGTGTAAAAGGCGAGCAGCGGTCCCGGGTTGTCCCTCCTGGTCACAACGGAGAACCCGACGATCACGATAACTAGCGCAAGAAAGGTCGTGACGGGCAGTATCCCGATCAGTCCGTAGTCGCCGAGGGCGGTCTCGTCGACACGATTGACAGACCAGATCCACAAGACGAATGCGGCCAGCACTACCAGAACATGTCGGGCTACTTCGATTGTCGATCCTGCGACGCCGACCTGGCTCGAACGGTGATCACTGATGGGGTTCACGCTCGTCACCGGCGGCCTTCCTTCGATGTGGCAACCGTCCCCACGACGAAGCCCGCTCCCGTGACTGTCAGACCGAGCCCCATGACAAGGATCTGTCCCAACGGGCTGAGGCTGCGTTGGCGGATCGTCTGACCGAGCCGCCTTGCCGCCCCAGCGGCGAGTGTTCTCAGGTAGCTGCGTTCTGCTGAGGTAGCGTCTCCGGCTCCGACACGGCGCGCCAGGATGGCCTTGGAGCGGCCCTCGGCATAGCATCTCTTTACAAAGTATTCGAGTCTCATCCGTGGCTCTTCGACGGCGTGGTGGACGATGGCGTCCGGCTCGTACAGGATTTCGCCGCCGGTAGCGGATCGTACCCTGATCGCGAGGTCGGTTTCCTCTGCCCCTGCGGGTCTATCTTTGACTCTCCCGAGGGACGCCGAGAATCCGTTGACCTGTTCTATGGCACTGGTGCGAAACGCCATGTTGCATCCGATCGGGTTGCGGATCGATGCTCGCCCTTCAGGAAGCCCCCGGTAGCTGCAGCCGACGACCCAGTAGAACTCGTCGGGCATCCACCAAGGTGCGCTGCCCGTCGCCCAATCCGGCTCGGCATACCCCCCGACTCCGATCACGCCCGGATCGACGAATGGCGCGGCCAGATTGTCGATCCAGCCGGCAGAGGGCACCGCGTCGTCGTCGAGGAACAACACGATAGGTCGGGTGGCGATCTCGACACCAGTGTTCCTGGCACCCGAGAGCCCGGGCTCGTGGTGGTTGGGAGCAACCAAGGCCACATCTCCAAACGCTGCAAGGACGCGATCGAACAGCTCGTCGTTGTAGTCGACGACAACGATCAGCTCATCGGAGTGGGTCAGCTGCTTGGATGCTGCTTCGATTGCACTCGATAGCCGGTTCCATCGGTCGCTCGTATAGCAGCAGACCAAGACGGAGCGGCCGACTTCGGCTGCTGGCCTTTGCATGTTCGTTCCCGGGTGGGTGTTACCGCAGATCGATGACCGACGGTGGCCTGAGGCGGGTGAACCTCTCACGCACGATTGTGCGCAGGATACGGAACCCGTCGCGCCAGGTATTCAGGTTACTGACACCGTGCACTCGCCGTTCCTCGAAGCTGGCAACCTCGGCGATCTTGAGCTTCGACTTGAGCGCTCTCACGTTGATCTGTGTTTCGATCTCAAACCCCGGGACGTCGGGATCGAGCAGCGGCAGTGCATCTCGCCAGAACGCAAAGTAGCCGTAGCAAAGGTCTGAGTAGTTGCCACCAAACAGGAGCCTGGCGGCCATCATCAGCCCCCAGTTACCGAGTCTTCGGTGAAGCTCCATGTCGACTGTGCCTCCGCCCTGTACGAAGCGGGATCCCTTTACGTAGTCGGCACCGGCAACCAACTGACCGACAAAGGTGTGCAGCTCGGCGGGATCCATCGAACCGTCGGCGTCGATGGCTGCGACGATGTCGCCGGTTGCCGCGTTGAACCCGGCGATCAGCGCAGATCCCTTGCCGGGCCGCGTCTCCATTACCACCTTGATGCCGGGTCGCAGAGCTCTGGAGAGGGGTACCGTGCGATCTGTCGACAGCCCGTCGACCAGGATGACCTCATGCACCCAATCGGGGATCCGGGACAGGACGTACCCCACGTTCCGTTCTTCGTTGATGGTCGGGATGACCAGACTCACGGTCGGCATGACGTCTGCCCACTTCGTCACCGCCTCGAGCCGTCGGTAGTTGAAGCCGACTTGTTGGGCTGATGTCATTCTCAGCGTCTCCTGGTTCCGTGTTCCTACCTAGGCGCAATGCGCCCGCCCCAGCACGGTCGGGGGTCCCGTGAGACCACGAGACACCGATCCCGAAAAACCCGTTCCGGCGAGACACATTGGACAACCAGATGAGCCACCGAAAGCGGACCGCACGATATGTGAGCCGGACCATAACCTGGGCAGATGGAGTTTGGCGACGGTTTACCCGTTTTGAGCCAAGCCCTGGTCGGCGGAACTCGTGACTGCTACCGTCCGAAGCGGCTTTTTGTAGGGTGGCTCTTGAGGGGCCATGTAGGGGTTTATTGGGGCTATGCAGGGGTATTGAGATATGGCATTCAGACGCGGCAGGTTCGGCGCGCTCGTAACAGCTTTCGTGGTGACCCTGGCGGTGTCTGCCGGTATTCCCGCACCGCCGGTCGAAGCAAGCTATCTGGAACAGGGTGTGGTGGTCTCCGACGACCCGGTCGACAACACACCCTACGTAATGGACGGTCATGTCAATGCCATCACGACGGTCGGCGACCGGGTCATCGTTGGCGGGACCTTCACAAGGGTGCGCAACGTCGGTAACCCCGTCGACATAACCCGCAACTACATCTTTGCCTACAACCGCAACACCGGTGTCATCGACACCGGCTTTGTCCCAACCGTCGACGGTGAGGTGGAGACGCTCGCCCCGGCGCCCGACGGGACCTCCGTGTTCATTGGGGGTGTGTTCGGGACGATCAACGGGAACTCGAACTTCGGTCTCGCCAAACTGAACGTAACCACCGGCCAGATGGTGTCCGGGTTCGACGCAACCACCGCAGGACGGGTCCGCGACCTCGAGGTCAGCGGGAACACTCTCTACCTCGGCGGCGACATCTGGTCGGTCAACGGGGTGCCCCGATCCCGGCTGGCCGCAGTCGACGCCACCACGGGTGCGGTCGACTCGGGCTTCACGGTCGGGACGACCGCGCCACGGGTCAGTGTCGACTGGGTGGCCGAGCTCGCAGTCAGCCCGGACGGTACCGAGATGACCATTGTCGGCAACTTCTCTGAAGTGGACAACCTTCCCCGCGATCAGGCAGCCGTGATCGACTTAACAGGCCCGACCGCACAGGTGGCCAACTGGTCTACGGATCAGTTCGACGCAACCTGCTCGGCGAGCTTCTGGACGTATATGCGGGACGTCGAGTACTCACCCGACGACGTGTATCTCGTGATCGCGACCACGGGCGGGCCACGCCCGCCGAGTCTGTGTGACACGGCCTCCCGGTGGGAGAAGGGCGAACGTGGCTCCGGTTTGCTCGAGACGTGGGCCGACTGGAGCGGCGGCGACACGCTGACCGCGGTGGCCATCTCCGACGTCGCCGTCTACATCGGCGGGCATCAGAGGTGGATGAATAATCATCAGGGTCTCGACTTCGCCGGCCCAGGGGCGGTTTCGCGCGAAGGCATCGCCGCACTCGACCCGATCAACGGCGTGCCCCTGTCGTGGAACCCCGGCAAGGATCGTGGAGTGGCGGTATGGGATCTACATCTGTCCGATTTGGGGCTGTATGTCGGCTCGGACACGGACTTCACCGCCGGTGAGTTCCACGCCAAGCTCGCCCAATTCCCATTGTCGGGTGGGTCATCGGTTCCGGTGCCTACCCCGGCCACTCTCCCGTCCGATCTGTTTGCAGGTGAAGGCAACACGCTGACGGTGGAGACCTTTGATGGGGTTTCCGCCGGAACGCCGAGCACGGTCACCGGCAATGTCATCGACTGGGACGAGGTCAACGGTGTCTTCCACCAGGCCGGTCGTCTCTACTGGACACAGAACGATGGCGAGTTGCGATCTCGCTCGTTCGACGGGTCGACCATGGGATCTGTCACGGTCGAGCCGTCGTTTGTCAGTTGGGGGTCGCTGACCGGCGCCGTCTGGATAGACGGTCGGATGTACTACACAGAGAGCGGTAACGATGAGCTGTACTACCGGTACCTCTCGTTGGAGTCGGGGATCGTCGGCAGCGAAGAGTTCGTGGTCAGCGGCAACGGCGATGGGCTCGACTGGACGAGCACGCGTGGTCTCACCGCCGCCGACGACAAGCTCTACTACACAACGTCGGGCGGAAACCTCTACTCGATCGACATGTCTGGTGTTGCGCCGGTGCCGGGGACGGCGACTCTCATAAGCGGCCCGTCGGCCGGGGACGGCCGCGACTGGGCCGGTACCGACATATTCATGCTCGAGGTGGATTCTGGCCCATCGGTAACGATCACGTCACCCGGAGACGGCGATGCTGTGGAAGGTAATGTCTCCATCGTCGCCACCGCCACCGATGACCTCGGAGTAGCCCGTGTCGAGTTCACCGTCGACGGAGCTCTTGTCGGCACAGACAGCAACGGGGCCGACGGCTGGTCCGTCACCTGGGACACCACTACCGAGCCCGACGGGCC